>Ga0114958_10000193_pt1 | contig 51836 bp, 38 predicted proteins | sample C_130208_EF_Meta_FD_89577 | JGI IMG/M metagenome (GOLD analysis project Ga0114958, IMG submission 89577) | Freshwater microbial communities from Lake Croche, Canada to study carbon cycling - C_130208_EF_MetaG | ecosystem: Environmental > Aquatic > Freshwater > Lake | place: Lake Croche, Canada... | reverse complement strand
GAATTGAACAACATAGGAAATATTGCACTGTGGGTTGGTGTATTAGAGCACGCATTTTCTACACTGGGATTTATCATACTTGGACTGAAAGCTAAAAAAGAAACAGCTATATTTTATAATATTAATATATTAATTTGTGCCATAAGCACTTACTGCTATCTGTTAATGGCCACCAGAGAGGGCGATTATGTGACATATCATGGGCATTTACAATTTTGGCCGAGATATTTTGAGTTCACAGTGGGTACACCTCTTCTTTTACTTGACCTCGGCTTGGTTGCCAATGCAGAAAAGTCTCAAATATTCTTTATTGTGGTGTGTGATGTATTTATGATGTGGTCTGGTTGGTCCGCTGCAATTGCAAAAACAGAAAATGTAAAGTGGGTTATGTTTGGTGTAAGTTGCCTGTTTTTTGCTCCAATTCTCTCAACCCTACTCGGCACTCTTCGAAATAATGTGGAGTCCAGTCCTATTGCCGTTAAAAAACTATACGATTTCCTCTCTCTCTACACGGTTGTTATCTGGAGCGGATATCCTATTATATGGCTTCTCAGGGACGGGTTTCACCTTATAGATTTAAATACCGAATGTGTTATGCACACGATAATTGATATGTTTGCAAAAGATGTTTTCGGATATATCCTAATTTCTAATCACCATGTTTTTGAAGACCATGATACAGTTGATACCGTTACAGTCATAGTCGATGCCGAGCATAATGTTCCACCACTACCACCATCACCACGGGCAATTAGGACATAAATCACCTGCTCCGTAAATCCTCCATAAATACATATAAATATAAGACGACAGAATAGACATGAGCAATCTTCAAGTTCCCGAGCAAACCAAGCAAACCGAGCAAACCGAGCAAACCAAGCAAACCGAGCAAACCGAGCAAACCCCACACGAGCCTACTCGTTGGGAAAGAATCAACTTATATTTTATGAATGATAATATTACAAAAAAGCAAAAAGAATTGGAGAATTTAGAGAAAGCATATGCAGTAAAAAAGGAAACATATAATATTACAGAAGACCCCTTAACACTTCCTGCCACGTCTCATCCAGTAATAGAGCGTCTGAAATTCTGGAAAATATCTAAGAAACTTTCTGTTATTTCATGTAATTCTCCTAAAAAATAATTTACCATAAGCCAAGTTCTTCTTAACATTTTAATTTAGAGTATCTCTGTTGATAGATCAAGATAGCGTATTTTACGTAATTCTTCATAGGACATTTTCCGCAGCTCCTCTTGTTTTTGCATAGGAGGTTTATCAAAGAAATCGTTCCTGATAGACATTCGTCTAACACATATATAGAGAAATATGGCATATACTACTATTATAACGGTCCATTATACTACCATTTCGTTGTTTTTTGTATATACTATAGTATTAATTATTAATTGCGTTCAATCAAAATTTAATATAGCCAATCGTATTCGTAATATTCTAATACAAATAATATGTATCTTAGAGATTTTATCTTATGTAGGAATTGATAATGGTATACTCAATATTACATATGACAATGTTCAAAAGATAATTTGGTGTTTTTCAACCCCTCTTATTTTAATAAATATATGCAAAGTGTTTCCTGTAAGTTCGTATTACCAAATTGGGCAGATATTAGCACTAAATGAAACACTCATGCTAATAGCAGTTATATCTTCATTCATACAATATGATTATAGGACATATCTTAGTTTATATAGTGTTTGCGCTGTTATATACAGCTTCTTAATTATAAGGCTTTCGTATTTGGCAAGGCAAATGGAAGGATTTACTGTGAAAAAGTATTCTATATATATTACGATTACCTTATGGTGTATGTTCCCTATCTTAGAGTTATTAAAGAATTATAATACAATAACCAGCGACGAATATCATATATCATGTATAGTAAATTACATTCTGGCGAAAGGTGTATTAACAGCCATACTTACGGGATATTACGATTTAATAGAAAATAATGAACACAGTATCTTTGTGAATACGATTACATCCAATATTCAAATTATCCCGGAAGAATGTTTGAATGAAATAGCCATAGAGATTATTGCAAGGAGGCCGCGTAGGAACGCAATTGCGAGGTTAAATGTTTTACATTTGGCCGTTGTCTCAACAAATACAAACGGCTCGTAGAATCACATCTCCTTTTATAGACTCTCGTATCTATTATAGAAGTAATGCCTCTCAGAGAAGAATTGCAACTAAAAGTACGTAATGCCTTACGTAAAATATCTGTGCTGAATTTGGTATTGAATAAATACAAGCTACAACAACACATGTGTAACTTTAAATCATATAAAGAACTACATGATATGGATATTTCTCATATTGACAATTACTTTACGAATATTCTGAGCAAGTCTACTAAAAAATCGGAATACAAGTTTCAGCGAAAAGTGAGAGGCGAGGAATATACGAATTCTAAGAAAAAATGGTATAATATAAGTACAGATAGCAAACAAAGAGGAGTATGGGATGTTATTTTATTATTGTCGTTGATGTATATATTACGTTCCATACCGAAAATATATACGTTTGGTGAAGAACTGTCCATTGGAACAGTTGTAGTGGAATACTTGATAGACTGTATATTCATAATTGACCTTGTTGTTCAATGTTTTACTATCAATATTTCAGAAGGCGTTGAAATATATGATATGCGAAAAAATATGCAAATATACTTGAAAGGCTCGTTCTTTTTTGATTTAGTCTGCTCTATTCCTATATCGTGGTTTTTAATAGGGACGACAGCGGATAGTTCTTTAGTATTTTTATCATCCACAAAGCAAATATTACGTCTTATTCGTATATTGAATATACCAAAAAAACTTAGTGCCATTTTCTTAAAATTTAATGTACACCCTCTGACGGTGAAAGTGATTATGACACTCACTACATTATATTTCAGTATTCATCTCATCGCATGTGCCTATTGGTATGTAACGGTGATTGAATACGGTGGCACAACGAAGTGTGCTATAGGGGATTCACATTGCTGGAACAATTATTGTATATGCGAGCCTGAACAATTAGAGAATATTATTCTGAATACAACAGACACGAGTTGGTATATATCACATAATCCTGATACATGGGTTCCAAATCCATACACGTCATTATATACTTTAGAGCATAAATATCTGATTGCTTTTTTCTGGGCTATAACTACGATTACAAGCGTAGGCATAAATATTACCCCACGAAGTGTTCTAGAATACAATTTTTCATCTGTGGTTATTATAATTGGAGTCCTTTTTTATGCTATTATCATTGCGAATATAACAACTATCATGCAATCTATCAATATAGACGAAATAGAGAATATCACGAAGCTAGACAAGATTCGTTCTTATCTCCATAAAAATAAGGTGAATCCAATATACTATAAAAATATAGTGGATGTCGTGGAAGAAAAGTGGAAGAATGATGACCCGAATTTAAATGTAATTCTCAAGGATAATACGAGTAAAGAAAATATACAACTTATCCGTAAAATCATATGGAGGAAACTGATATACAAATATTCTGCTCTAAAACTTCTCGATATAGAAACATTTTTCGATATTGTATCGAATTTCAAAAGGTATATTTATAATGAAGGAGATTATATATGTCATAGAAATCATAGGGGCGACGAAATCTATTTTATAGACACAGGGAAGGTGGATGCAGTGGCGATAGATGGTGAAACTGTCTTTTACACAATCTACCCAGGAGAGCATTTTGGTGAATACTGTATTTTAAATCAGGGCATAGTAAAGAGAGAGTGCACGTTTCGTGCAGTAACGAATGTCAGCATCCATTGTTTAGAAAGGGCTCATTTTAATTCCATTATTATTCATTCTCCAGAGTTATTATCATTCTTTAACATATTATACGAGGAAAGAAAAAGGTGTATGACAGTTGACAAATTGATGTTAAATAAACAAGTTAGAACAACGACGACAATGGACAATAATAGCATTAATACAGATATGCCTATTAAGAAAATCTTTCATATATACAAAGAAAATCCTCGTAGGAATTCACTGTTTGTATTTAATGCTGCGAAAGTGGCACCAGAGCCTATTATTGTAGAAGGGGATAAGGTTGAACATAAAAAACTCAACAAGGATGCAGGGGAAGTGTGAGATGGGGGGTGTTACTCACTCAAGAACAAGAACGCGGGTAAAAGGAACACCCTTAAATGCATCATCGGCATTGTAGGAACCAAGAACTGACCTTGTAGTCTCATAGGTTATAATGTGAACAACGGTAAGATTAACATATTTAGATTTAGTATCATTATTATCATAAGAGAGTAGCATCATTACTCGGTCTCCAACTCTGAACCCATTTCCAAACTGATGCTCAGTTAGTGGATGCCAAATACGCAGATCATTGCGATAGTGACTAGAAGTATCACTGGTATCCTGATATATAGGCTTGGGCTGCAGATGCGCTGCCAGAGCACCAAAGTTGCGAGTAAAGTCCATGGGTATACTTACATAGGGGCAGCCATGGCCTTCAAATTTACACCCGCACCCTGAGCTCTTCTAGGACTGCCATACGCTTTTTAGAAAAAAGCGTGCAAAAACACCAAAGAAAATTGATAATTACATCTTATTCTTTATAATTATGACTGACTGGGTGAGGGTTCATGGATTTCACTATAATACATATGTGCAGAATTTTCCAGTGACAAGTTTCTTGTTAGCAGGTGTCAGTAATTATAAGGAAACAATTGAAAGTATAAAGATAGACGATATTCTTGAGATGGAATACGAACCATTAAATCTATATGATAAGAATGCAATTGTTATTAAACGCAATTCAGAAATATGCGGATATGTTCCAAAGGATACTATGGAAAAAATAGTATCATTTGTCCCTTGTAGGGTGAAAGTTATTGATAAGCGTTTAATTAAGAATGGTATTTATAGTTTAAGAGTTGATATTATTCTGTAGAAACATAAAATAATCCAACCATATCTTTCATTACAGTATCCTTGAATGTTTTGCTACCTATTTTTTTGAGAATATTAATATAATCAAGGCTTTCTATATTAATTTTATTAGCATCAATACTTTCAGGGTGTTCCACAATAGCTTTAATTCTTTCTCTTACTTTTGATGCTTCATCTATTCTATTTTTATCCATAAGCAAGTTTTTCTTTTCAATCAGATAATTAATAATCGTTTCATATCTTCCTTGTGCATTCTGGTTATTTGCAATATTCATAATCTGTATCTTAGGAGAAGATTTAATATGTTCTATACAGTCCTTAATCATTCTTGATAAAGATAATCCAATCTCTTCTCTTACATCAAATGAATCTACTAATGCCCATTTTTCTCCATCAAATCTATACCATAGGCCATTCGCATCAGTCTTATATATTTGCTTGAACATTATTTGCATCATAATTGCAATATCTGTTTCAGAAAATGATTTATTTTCAAGTATATATTGTATTATATTTTCCTTAATAGAGTCTTCTGGTATTTCTTGCTGTTCAATACCTTCATTTAATTTAGAGATTATCTTAGTATAATCTACAATCTTACTAGAATAGACTTCATTAGTTTTCTTATTAAAGCCGGTTTTAAGATAAAATTCACGACGCCTAATAATTGGTTCTTTTGAATGATGTCCTTGTCTATAACAACATATCTTATCAATATTTTTACCAAGATAGTCTTCCTTAAATTCTCTTATATTGCAATATGTGCATGATATTGCAATATTATTATCAGTATGTATATCACTATTATTTATTCTATCTGGACTAGGAAAAAAATAACAATGGTTAATACCGTCAAATTTAAATTCCTGGAGGCAAATATAACATTTAGAATCTTGTTGTAGCATTCTTCTTATAAATTGGTCATATGTTAGATCTCCTTTAGTTCCAAATCTTTTAAAGTCATTATTATTATTTCCAGCAATATTTCTTTTTATCTTTATGATTGCATCTCCAGTGAAGCCATCCATCTACTAAAAATAAGCAAGCTTACTTTAGGCTAATTTACCTCCACTAACCGAATCAAGGCTCCAGAACAAGCACGCGGGTGAATGGAACACCCTTGAATGCATCACCCATATTATACGAACCAAGAATTTGCTGAGCGGTATAATACGGGACAATATTTACAATAGTAGGGGTAATATACATCTTACTATTGGGATACGTCAGTCGCATTCTGACTCTGTCTCCCACCCTGAACCTGTTCCCAAACTGCTGCTCAGTTAGTGGATGAAACACACGAATATCCTGTCGCCAGTGTGGAGAACTATCTCTGGTATCCTGATATACCATCTGGAGCTGCACGGGCTGAGGCTGAGCACCAAAGTTATGGGTAAAGTCCATGGGTATACTTAGATATAGGTAACCAGGTGCTTCAAATTTTAAACCCGCACCCTCAACTCTTTTAACTCATATAATAACGTGGTCCTCCATCTACATGTCTTTCACAATTACAATCCATATAATGATGACCTTTGCGACCACATTTATAGCATTCTGCATTTTTCTTATCGGGATAAAACGCTTCAAGGTGATTTTTTACGAATGCTTGATCTTCATCTGATATTCTTCTATAGTGATAGATGTAATCTTCAGGCCTAATACCCAGTTCTTTAGCCACCCTAATCCAAGGTTCTCCCCAGGTGATTACACCGTTACTATAATCATTCCACCTATTTGATAGCGCATGAAGAACACTCCATCCATTTTGCTTTACTCTGCTTATATAATTTCGATGTTTCTCATATGTGATTTGTTTAGAATACATAAGATAAAGAAGTGTAGTATCGTTGATATACTCAAGGCATCTATAAATCACATCATCTATATCATCAAATTCTAGAAACATAATGTCTTTCTTAAGTAATTCAAATGTGGAAATGCTATTACTACGCAATGCCCAATACAAAGGCCCTTTGGCATTCATATCTTGGTGATTTAGCAATTTCAGAGGGATAATATCTGCGTCCTGATTTTGAATATTCTTATTTATTGCGACTAGCCTTTCAACAGTTCTATAATCACCATTGGCGGCTGCACGCGTGAGCCATGTTCCAGAATTATCATCATTGTAACAATAAGAACTAGTGCGAAAAACATTCTCCCACAGTTGATCATCATCCCAAAGTGTCTTATCAAGTCGTATTAGCCTTTCTGCTTCTATACTATAGCCATTGAATGAAAGTAGTTCAATGGCTAGAGTTCGTTGAGATTGATCAAGCATTTTATTAACGTCACATGGTGCGAAGATTACTTCAATTTTTAAACCCGCACCCTCAACTCTTCTAGAACTGCTATAAATTCCTTAGAACTCTCTTCAGGCCATGCCTCAATATCATACATCTCCCATGAGCCCGTTAACGGGTTGATGAGGGCCGCCTTTTTTAGCTCATACTGAATAGTTCCATGGCGTGCCAAAGCAACATACGATAGAACTTGTAGCAAATTTCTGCGTATTCCAGCCTCTCGCAAGTCAATAGGATTTATATGAGCTCCGCATTTAATCTCAATAAGAAGTTCTCCAACTATCATATCTGCTTCTCCAACTATAATCGTATCAGACTCAAGGGGTGCATCACATTCAATACCTGTTTCCTCCGATATTCCAGCAGTCTTTATTAATGCCTTAATGAATTCCTGTGCAGGACCAATACTATAATCAATAAATTCTTCAAAATCATTAGGAAGGCCTTGATAAAGATTACTTGGTGCATTAACTGCCTGAATTTCACTCAAGATTCCTCGCATATAGAAGTTAGTTAGCTGAGAAAGAATATATTCTTCCTTGATACTTCTTACTTCTTTTTTATAAATACGCTCAATTGTATAACCTATATCATACCATAATTCTTTCACATGAGGTGTCATAAATATCATTCGGTAAAAGAATTTACTGATATAGCGAGAGGCAGTTATATATTTTATTAATTCTTCACTCGGATCCTTTTGTGCAAATGTAAAAGATAGATCAAGTTTTGTTAGACGTGTTTGAATTGATTCAGTTGAAGCATTCTTATCTGTAAAGAAATGTTCAAGAGTTAGAAGTTCAATAATAATTTGTTGAAGTGTCTTTATCTTACAATCACACATAAGTTCTTTTAATTTCCAATCATAATATGTCCCAAAGGCCATTTCACGTGTTCGTTTTCTAAATTCATCATAGACATATTCCATTTCCATTTTCTTACCACGACGTTCAGAAATAACTGGAATCTTTTCACTGCACGCTATTGCCCTCTTGTATAAATCAAGATTATTATTAAATAATTTAAGAATATCTGAAACAGATATCATTTGCGGTTTTCCTGGTGCCTCATGCTCCAATTCCTCCTTCCCCCAATACACGCAATCCATCACTGTATCTATATCTGCGCCAAGCCTGGCAAAGAGACGATTTCTACCCATCTTATTCGCATTAGCAAAGATAAGCAATTCTTCAGCAGCTCGTGTGATCGCAACATACGCCAGATTAGTCTTCTCTGCAATAAATGCCTCAGAATCCTCCTCTTCTCCCTTAATTTCATATAGCTTGTCACTGAAATCTATTAGGGCTACAATATCCCATTCAAGTCCCTTTGAACCGTGAATTGTAGAAGCCTGCACTGGGGCACTGCGATGCTTAGGATTATAACTGAATTCAACTGTTGAGCATGTCTCATCTTCCTTAGTAATCTGATGGAAATCAAAGGCATACTTAGACTCCCTGCTAAATTTTCTGAGAAGCCCAGTGATAATCTGGAATGATGAGCACCGCATAATAGGGAAGATTAGGCATACAGATTTCTCATGCTCTTTTGCATCAGTTAGGATAGGTAGAAGAGTAGTGGCCACAAGCTCTTCATATTCTCCCATGCCCTTTCCAGGGCATTTGGCATATTCGTAATATTTGATATTTTGACCATCTACTGTGTCTGCAAATGGCCTCATGGGCAAGATTTGCTTATTCTTAATTTCCTCCTTAAATATAATATTAACAAAGTTCAGAATTTTCTTAGAGCTTCTAAAATTAGTAGTAAGCTTGAATGACTTCAGATCATCTACTATCTCATGAATATAGGTTCTTAAGAATTCATTAGAAGTTCCACGGAATCTGTAGATATTTTGGGCTAGGTCACCAATGGCGATGACACGAAGATGCGGCTGGATTTCCTTGAACTGCTTCACGAAATCAAACTGGGCCTCATCTAAATCCTGGAATTCATCGACTATTAGAATTCTGTATTTCTGAAGAGTTCTCACAAGGCGCTCATCTCTCTTCGCCATGAGTCCCAAAAAATATTTAACACCTTCCTCCATTCTGGCATCATACAGACCCTCTGGCTCAGGTGGGCTAATACTAGATGCAAAGAGTAGCCTATACATAGTGCGATGAAAGGTTCCATACATTACACGAGGTTCGCGACCCATGATTCCAGAAATCTTACGTTTAATTTGGTCTGCTGCAAATCTCGTAAAAGTAATAAAACATATTTCAGACTCTAGTGCTCTACCCGAATCAATCTCATCTTTTACCAAATATGACATTGTTGAGGTTTTACCTGAACCTGCTGCCGCAAGAACTTTGAAACTTCCTTCTTTTTGAGAAAGGACTAAGTCCTGTTCTCTTGTAAATTGCATTTACCTTAGTTAAATTATATAACTAAGCTTTACGTGCTTCAATTTTACTTGCGATCCTTATGATCCTTACGTGTCTTATTTTTCCTGTAAAGCATGCCCCCCTTCAGATAATTAGGAGCACTCAGGACCTTACGAGTATTAAATTTCTTAATCTCACTCAACTTCACCTTGTCTGAACCTATTCGCAAACTGTAGTTCAGTAAGTGGATGAAACACACGAGTATCCTGGCGCCAGTGAATAGAAGTATCCCTGGTATCCTGATATACAACCTGCAGCTGGACGGGCTCAGGCTGAGCACCAAAGTTATGGGTAAAGTCCATGGGTATACTTACCTTTACCCTAATATGTCACTCAAATTTATATCCGCAGCATTGCTTAAGCATATAAAGCAAAGAAAATCATCCCGGTATAGCGTATTATGCTTATTAATATTTTCTTATATAAAATTACTAATACAATAACAATGATATCTGTAAATTCTTTTGATATTTTTGATACCATCCTAGCTAGAAAAACAGTAAATTCATTCGATATTTTTACGATCATTGAAGAAACATTTCCATATCAAAATTTCAAAGAAATGAGAGAATATGCCCAGTCAAAATCTAATAATACAATTGATGATATTTATTCACAATTTAAACAAATTTATTCAATAAGTGATAATATATGTAATAACCTTAAAGAGTATGAAATTCAAATGGAGTGTAAATACTGCTATAAAATAGAAACAAATTATAATCGTGTTAATAACGGAGATATTCTTATTTCAGATATGTATTTAAGAGAAAAAGATATATGGAGAATTCTTAATGCAATCGGATTTACAAAAAATGTAAGCCTCTATGTTACACCAGGTGGAAAACGTTTAGGAACTATTTGGCCTCAATTAAAAGAGAAATATTCAATAAAGCTTCATTTAGGAGACAATCTACATTCTGATATTCATATGGCAAAGATGGCAGGTATTAATACAGAATATACAGACATACATTCTATAAATGATGTTGAGCAATTTTTTATACAGAATAACTTTAAAAACTTCGCATTAATGCTACGTAAATTCCGTCATGCAAATCCTTATGACAAGAATTCTTTAAATTTTAGATTATATAATGATCAAGCAATATATAATATACCAACATTAATTTTATTATCTACAACCCTATATAATATATTAAAGAATGAAAATAGAACTAGTCTATTATTATTAACACGTGATGGATGTTTATTACAGCATATATTCAGAAAAATGTATCCTGAGATATATTGTATTAATTTACAATCATCTAGATTTATGCATATAAATCCAAACGATGAATATAAGAATTATTTGAAACAGCATTATAACCATTCAACTTGCCTTATTTTTGATTTATTTGGCTCATTTAAATCTGGTAGAGAACTTTACAAGGAACTTTTTGGTGAATATCCGCGAGTTCATGTATTTGGTTTTTTTGGATCCGAATACAATGGATTAACTTACAGTTCTAACTATTCAATTGAATATATAAATCTTGATGTAGTAGGCTCTTTAATAACAATGCAAAATGGCGAATTTATACGAGCCCCAATTATTGAATATGAAATAGATGATGCATATATATATCGTAATACAGTTCTTTCATTTTGTAATTCAGTTGACCTTTTTAGTATAGAAGATAATATTCCAAGAGTAGAATTATTATCTTTATTTATAAATACAATTAATTTTTTCAAAAATACTGGTGGACACTGTTGCCATAATTCTAGGTTAAAAAAATTAAATTCTTCTCAGAGAAAGGTATTTTCTCTAAATAAACCACATAATTCGCTAACAGATATTGCTGATAAGCTACTTGTTCATAAAGGTAGTATTGCACAGTGTGGTCACAGATATACTGATTATTACCAGTATATTTTTAATAAATTCTATAATATGCCTCTTATTAATATTTTAGAAATTGGATTATATTTATATGGAACACGTGCAATACCCTCCTTAGAATTATGGCATGCATATTACGGAAAACAATGTAAGGTATATGGATTTGATTCTAATCCTGAATTTCTAAAATTTACTATACCAAATGAAATTGAAATATATATAGGTAATCAAGAGAATCCCTCAGATATAGAACAATGTTATAAGGAAAGCTATGATATTATTATTGATGATGGTCCGCATACATCGAAAGGTCAGCAAATAATGTTTAAAACTATATGGAAAGCATTAAATTATGGAGGAGTATATTGTATTGAAAGTTTACATTATCATCCTAAAAATGATACTGCAATGAAAACAAAAGATTTACTATTACAGTGGAAACAGGGTAATGTATGTTCAAGTGATTTTATAAGCTTAGAAGAAGCAAAAGAAATTTATTTATATATTGACACTATAGAGTTTTATCCTTCTAAAAGTAAAAAATGGGAGCATAATATATTAACAAATGCCTTGTGCATTATTACAAAAAAACAAAATGAGATCTAGCTCCTATTTCCTTATTTATCTTATTCTGAAAGATTAATATTCAAGGTGTAGAAAGTCTAAATAAATTTGCACCCCTAAACTAAAGAAGAAAAACTTATAATACTAGAAATCTTACGCATAATTTTGTCAGCTGCGAATTGCATCTTAGTTTTAATTTTACTTACGGTTCTTCCGTGTCTTATTTTTAATGTAAAGCATACCCCCCTTCATGTAATTAGGAGCACTCAGGACCTTACGAGTATTAAATTTCTTAATCTCACTCAACTTCACCTTATAATCCTTGATTAGATGCTTGATTACACGCACCACATTATTGTGGGTGTTAAGAAGATCCGCCTTTCTCTCAGAATACCTAGGGTCTTTTACCATTTGAAATAAGGCATCGCGTAAATGCATCATTCCATTCACAGTGCTCTGTGCATAGGAATACTGTATGTCGGGGTCTTCTACCGCAGCAATACGACCAACATGCTCTAATTCGTGCTTTGCCCATTCCATAACTCCTTGAACTGTTGTGTTATACTTGTGCACCATTCTATTATATTATATTTTTATTGTTCTCTTCACTCTTTACTCTTTTCTTTTTCTAATTCCATTATCTCTCGTAATTCGCGAATTTCTTTTTCCAGGGCATATAGCGTGGCGAGGTCTTTTGGCTCCTTCAGAGCCTTAGCGCTCATCTTTGCCTGTATGAGTTTCTTGATATCCTGGGCACTACGAATCTTGAAGTGCTCTGCTGTGGATTTCAGAGTGAGTAGAGTATCAAGGATTTTATTATAGGGATCTTCAATTGACATTATATAATAATGTGAATGAGTATTTTTCATTTTTTAGGCAAGAACCTTATAAGCATAGAATGCTGCAGCACCGCCAGCCACTTGAGCAGCACTATATGTAACAAATTCCATAGTCCCAATCGCACCCTTCAGCAGCATTGCCACAGAGACAGCAGGATTCAAGTGGGGACCAGAGACACCACTTAGTAGTAAGAAAAGTAGGCCGAGTGTGCCACCAATCACAAGTGCATTACTTGTTGCTAGGATGGACATAACTAGTAAAAAAGTTCCAAGAAATTCAGCTAATAAGGGTAATCCGTTCATTTTGTTCTATTACTCAACAATCTTTTTCAGCGGTTGCTCCACATCCTCAATGGCCCCCTGAGTAAAGATTCGCGAGCAGATATTCATCGTCTCCAACTCCTGAACCAGCAGCTTATAGGCATAGGGAATCTGGATTGACGCGAACTCCGTAGTATTCTGGCACCCCTTGCACAACCAGATATTCGCCTCGGGATTAGCAATCGCCAGGAGACCACACTTTCTGCAGGTATAACATTTGAATCCATCACTGCATTCCATGAAACGCTCCTTTGTGAATTCCATGATACCGTGTGCTGCAACACAATCACGCTCCATCTCTCCGAAGCGCAAGCCACCTTCTCTGGCCCTGCCTTCGGCAGGCTGTCTTGTGAGCATAACTAGAGGTCCACATGCTCTACTATGCAGCTTATCTGCTGCACAGTGCCTCAACCTCTGGTAGAAGCAGGGACCCATGAAGATATTGGTTTCCATCTGCCGACCTGTGTGACCATTATACATGATTTCATTGCCGTAGGGCTCCAGTCCGAGGTCATCGCGAAGCACCTTAGCCAAGCCATCAAGAGTCATCTTCTTGTTGAAGGGAGTGCCATCACCCAAGCAGCCTGTGTGGCAGCCAATCTTTCCTAACAAAGTCTCCATCAGCTGGGCAATAGTCATTCTGCTGGGGATACAATGTGGGTTAATGATAATATCAGGAATAATGCCAGATGCAGTCTGCGGCATATCCTCAGGCTCAAGAAGCATCCCACATGTTCCCTTCTGACCGTGACGGCTTGAGAACTTGTCACCAATCTCAGGTGTTCTCAGCTCTCTCATACGAATCTTTACGAAGGAGTAGCCCTCACCGTTTCTATTCTTGAAAATCTTATCGACGAATCCGCTCTCATTATTCCTGGGAGTCCTGGAAACATCACGGAATTTCTTGGCACCAGCGGGCAGCACCATGCCTGTGGGTACTCTCAAAGGAACCACCTTGCCAACCAGAATATCATCTGAATTCACGAAAGTATTCTCAGGGATGAAGCCATCTGCACCCAGCTTCCCGTAATTGCCATTACGAAGCTGCTTGGTCATCTCAGGATCAGGACGACCAAAGCGCTCCTCCTCACCTGACGATTGGTTCTTCTTTTCCTCGTCCTTGTAGGTTCGGAAGAAGATTGACTGGAAGAGACCGCGGTCAAGTGCACCCTTATTAATCATGATCGAATCTTCCTGATTGTAGCCACCATAGGCCATGATGGCCACAATGATATTGCGACCAGAAGGCATCGAGTAAGCTCCATAGTGCTTACCCATATTTGGTGAAACTAGAGGCAAATTAGGATACATCAGCATGTGGGCCAGAGCATCAAAGCGCTCCTGGTAATTCTGGGCAAAGACACCCATAGCCTGCTTGCCCATCGCACACTGGTAGGCATTTCTTGGAGACTGATTGTGGTCAGGGAAGGGAATCGTAGACGCAATGGACCCCAGAATTACGCAGGGGTGAATCTCGGCATGCGAATAAGAATCTGCCTCAGCTACAGGCATTGCAATCAGGTCATTAGGTTCCATGCAAATCATTGCCTGCTCAGTCTCGCCAGCATCAATATACTCCATCAGATTATGCCCTGCAGGACTCTGCCACCGAAGAATATCCTCCCAGCACTTGCACGACTCAATCGATGCGATCAGCTCTTTCCGCTGGGGCTCAGGCGACCTCGCGATATCGAGGAGTGCTGGGGCAAAGTAGAGGGGGCGAACTAGACGCCCTGCCTCCGTTGAAAGCCAGAGCTCCTTCACCGTCGGCTTCCACACAATGGCAATCTGCCTCTGGATAAATCCAGAGCGCTTGGCATCACGGAGTCGTCTTACACATATTAGAGCAGACTCAGGAGGAAACATACCAATCCACTTGCCATTTACAAATACACGGGACCCCTTGAATAGCTCGTCAATAGGAAGGCCACGGATTGGCTGGAACTCAGCCATCCTCTGGATGAAATCCAGGACGACCCCAGTATTGGAGAATTGCGTAATGCACGCTGTGCTGGCAAGATTCTTCACTACGCCTACTGAGTGACCCTCTGGCGTCTCATTGGGGCAAATGTAGCCCCACTGAGTATTGTGGAGCTTACGAGGTGCAATTAGTTTACCTGCAGTCTTCTCAATTGGTGTCGAAATACGCCGTAAATGGCTTAGGGAAGATACGTAATTCAGACGACCTAGAACCTGTGACACACCAATCTTTGGGGGTCCACCGACCTTTGCTGACCCAAAGTTGCCTGTGGAGAGGGCGGACTTGAGTCCAACCTCTACGATTGTTGACTTGATCACCTTGTAGAGATTACTCATGTTAATGATCTCCTGGAAAGAGCCAGTTGCTTTCCAGGAACCACTGTGAATCTCCTTGGCAATAGATGCCTTCATATCCTTGAGCATCTTGACCTGGAAGAATGTGCGGAACAAGTTGGCTAGAAGGAAGCCAGGGGAATCCACGCGCTTATTGGGATATGCATCACGATCGTCATTATTAATACGCTTGTATGCTACCCAGAGAAGTCTGCGAGTCATATGGGCCAGGAAGCATGCCTTCTCATAAGCCTCCTCTAAGCCACCGATATGTGGGTATAGCTCATCACGTAGTAGATCCTCTACAGTAATCGTGCGCGCAGGCTTACCGGTCCATACATTCAGATGCCTCTTCATCCAGAGTAGAGCATCCTCCTGGGTAAGCACCGTAGCGGCCTCAGTGATCGACTCTACAATTAAGCTTTCGAACACCTGGTCCTGGTCATTTCCCAGAATCATCTTCACGATTTTCTCATCCTCTAAGACGCCGAGGGCCCTAAATAGGATGAAGAGGGGAATCTCAGCCTTCATACGAGGAATGGTTGCACGCAAATACATAATTTGCTGATTCTTTGGATGATACTGAATACGGACAGAATTAGACTTGGGAACTTGCTCATTCATGGGGCCAATGGATTTGACCTCAATCACCTCCCACTCCTTGGCAGGGTTTCGGTTATTACGGAACACGACAGGACGATTCTCTGACATACGCTCCTGGGAAATAATGGTGCGCTCACCACCACCCACGATGAAATAGCCGCCGACATCTTCAGGACACTCCCCGAGATCCATTGGATGCACATGCTTCTGCTCCTTCAGGAGACATAGTGAACTCCCAACCATCACAGGAATCTTGCCCAGATGGGCATTGGGGAAGACGCGTTGATGAGTGGCAGTGCGACCATCCAGATTATCTGTGCGAATCGTGGTGACCTTGATATCTACGGTTAGAGGGGATGCATAAGTCAGATTACGTAACCTAGCGTCATTAGGGAGCATGGGTAGGACGGCACCGTTATTCTCGAAGATCGTTGGTTTGCGAAGCTGGGGTTTCTCAAACTCAATTTGAACCTCGTATTCGTAGCGCACAGCAGCGCGTTGCACGGTTGCAACTTGTGCTGCTGCAGTTGCTGCCGCTACAGTGGCTGCATCGTCGGCCTTTTGGCCCATGAGGGCATTTGCGGCAGAGGTGGATAAGCCAGTTGCAGCGGCCAGAACTGACCTTGGTCCAGAGAGTGGAATTTCAGGAGAACCCTTGATTACAACGGGGTTTGTGGCTTGAAGAATCTCAGGGACATCGTGGAGAATAAAGTGGTTGAAGGACTCGATTTGATGTGAAATAATCTGTTTCTTATCCATCTGTTGAAAGAAGGAGTCAAGAATTTTAGAATGATTAGGAACGGACATCTTGTGTTTTATATTTTTATTTCGTAAATACTCAATTTTTACAGTTGGACCTTTAGATCTTTAGGCCAAGTGCTAAAGATGCCACTATTACAAATAACGCCTTTTCTTTTTGTATATCATTCGTATATAGTTCATTTGCTATACATGCCGCTTCAATAAAATATGACATTCTTACGAAATCTGAACTTATGGTGGTTAATCGCATATAGCCATATGTAAGAATCCAATAGGCATAATATCTCTGAAAAATACGATTATTCTCATTCTTAATTATCATATTCAAATGAATTGATCCAAGATATGGAATATATATATATTTTAAAATACATAATCCACACGCTATATCATAAATTCCATTTAGTTTAACAATATACTCCATACAAGATTAATTATACTTATATATGTCTCTTAGATTTAGACTGCATTTAGGAATTGCGATGGCTCGTTTTATTAGGTGTCCTTTATGTCTAACTTAATTTTAAGATGGATTCTAATGTAAAAAGCCTGACTATTACAGGGACTGCGGCAGAAGATGCCACGCGGTTCCGGCAAAAAGGATCCAGGCGAAAAAGGATTGTAAAGGATGCTGATGCCGAGGCTGAGGCTCAGCTAGATGGAAAGGATGATACATTTATTGAACAAGTAAAAAAAATATCTTTAGTGAAACCTACAACCGTTCCAGTGGTCACACCGGTAGCAGTTGCAAATGTGCAAAGGCCTCAACAACAGCAACAACAACAGCAACAGCAACAGCAACAATCAAATGTTATTCTGAAACCCTTGAAGCAACCTAGGGTTAAATTACAACCAAAATCTTCCACACTTCCTTCGCCATCAACTGATGTAACAAGAAAAGCCAGGCGAATTCATTTATCAGTCGGCAATTTGACTCATCGGTTTACACGTGCAAAGAGGCTCAAGGATGATACAGAAAAGAAACCAATGTCATCAATCAGGGACTACTTGGTAGGAAAAGGAGTAATTCAACCGAAATCTAAGGCCCCTGAAAAAATGTTAAGGTCCATGTATTCTGATTTTATGTTACTAAAGGATCAGGCGTTATAATAGATGGAAGGTGGACCCGTATCACTTAATTTACAGAACAATAATGAGAAAAAACTAACTAAGGAAATTACACCGATTGTTGGAAGTATAGATGCAACTAGACCATCTGGTGAACCGATTAAAATACAGATTGAATCAAAAGTAGGAGAGGGTAATAATGGAATCGTCTATAAAGCAGAATCAGAACAGTTGGGTGGATTTTTAGCAGTAAAACAAGTTCTAATGAAAGAGGCAAAAGGAAAAGATGTTAATTTTTATATAAAATCGATATTAAACTTAATAGCATTTTCATCAAGTTCTATGGGATGCCATCCTAATATTATTTGTACATATGGGATAATTGTTAATCCCAGGAATTTAGCATTAATTCAGCAAAAAAATATTGAGTCTCTTAAATCCAACAATCTTTTGTTTATTTGCGAGGCTATCCCTGATAATCAAGTATATATGTTATATGAATTTATAAAAGGACCTACCCTAAGAGAAGTTATAGATGCTGCTGCTCAGAAAAGTCAGGGTGGTGCAGTAGAAGAAGTTGATTATAAACGTTTTGGTTATGAAATTTTAAGTACATTGAATTTTTTACATAGTAAGATGTTTGTTCATTTAGATATTAAACCAGAAAATTTTATGATTAATTCTGAATCTGGAACTATAAAATTTATAGATACTGAATTTTTATGTAAACGTATATGGCCAACTTGTTCTGTCAAGGGAATGTCTATTAGTTATACTTCTCCTGAAGCCTTTGATTCTATGCTACCTGGTAAAAAAATGCCAGATAAATTATATTTACCAGAGGCAGATGTCTTTGCTACTGGTCTTGTAATTTATGAAATGATAATGAAAAAGAAAGGGATGTCGTCTATTTTTGCTTTTGAACGCGCAAGGGGTGAAGGTAGGCCAGAATTAAATTTAGAATTTTCTGAAGATAAGATTAAATGGAAATCGTTATTACAATCAATGGTAGTAAGAGAATATCATGCGAGAATAACAATTGCTGAAGCCCTGGCGCAATTTGAAGCACTTCTTCAAGAAAATTCTAAAGGTGGATTTAAAAAAACTAGGAATAATAATAAAAGAAAGCGACAATCTAGATCTAAAATTATAAGAAAAAGAAAAACTAGAAAAGTTAAACATCGTAACACTCGTCGTAAATGAATTAAATTTCTTCTGTAGCCTCTATAGGCTCGCAGTCGTGTGAATCCACGCATTCGCCGCATACTAGCACATCACATTTCTCACACTGCGTCGAATCAGCAGCACATTCCTCACATATTGCATTTCCACAGTCTTCGCAGAATTCTAGCTCTCCCTCGTGAAGTGCCTGATCATCTTGACAGATATCACATGTAGTGTATTTTCGCCCACAACCCCGTTGAGTATAAGAGCCACAGAGGTATCCATCAACTGTTTCTTGCCCACATGATATATCTTCACAAATCTTCTGCTTACATCTTGCACACTCTAGTGTTGCAGGTTCTCCACACTCACATTTAATTTCGGTAGCCATGCGCCCATTTGATATATGAATAAAATCAAATTTTATATAGCTTTGCTAATAGTATTACCTATCGAGGGTGAACAATGCATATTTTCTTGTTCTTAAGAAAGTAGAATTGGTCAGCTGTCCAGATTCCACAGTCTTCCATGTCCATAATATTAACCATGGAATCCATGAGCCTTTTGCAGAGACCCCAAACCCAAATCTGGTCCTCATAGCTCATCTCTTCCAGACATTTTTCATTCCAATTAATAAACTCTTCATAGTCTTTAAATTCATCAATACCTTTAGATTCAATATCTTGCATTCGCTCAAAGGAAAGCTTATCAACGCAGTAGACCATAATATTCTCGATAAGCGCAGACATCTTATAGATGAAATAAGACTAATGAATAAATCAATTTTATAGGGCTATAGGGCTATAGGGCTATAGGGCTACACCCTTGGAGGGCTAAAGCGGACCTAATACATATAAGTACAATGCCCAACATGTATCAGGAATATCTGGAAAATTACAAGGAACAAACAAAGAAATTTGGCCCAAAAGTAGCCATATTTCTCATGGTAGGAATCTTCTATGAGATGTATGACGTTCTAAATCCAGAAACCTTGTCAAGTAATAAGGGTAAGACATCTTTTTCTGAGCTAATAGAGATCCTGGGCCTCAAGGTTTCTATAAAGAAGGGCGAGGGTCCAGATGGCTTAGATGGTCTTGTTGCAGGAATTCCAGATTATTCTGTGCATAAATGGGCAGCCAAACTCACTCAACTCGGATGGACAGTAGTTCTCGTTGAGCAAGTGAAGAATGTCCAAGGCAAAGTAGTAAAAAGAAACGTGGAGCGCATCTTGACTCCAGGAACTCATATAGAAGCTGCAACAGCTGAGGACCTCTTTATTACTTTCTGCTGTATTGACGAACATCCGAATAAGGAAGCTCCCCATATTTCCATGGCTTCTATTGACCTGACAACAGGACATCTACATGTTTTTTCACATCAGACACAGGGCACAGAAGAAGCCTGGACCTCTAATGAGGCTGTGCAATTCATGGATCTATATTCGCCTAGAGAAGTCTTGTGGTCAATTCATGGCTCCAGGCGTTTCATGGAATCTATGGAGGATAAGAAGTTGAAAAATATGTTGGCCTGCAGTTCTACAGTTACATTTCATAAGCGTGAGGCCTTGACATCTGGAGCATGGACAAAACCAGAATTCCGCGAGGCCTTCTTAAGAGAAGCCTGTAGCTTGAAAAGTCTCTTGCCCACACATATTGCCTTACATCTGGCCCCTGGTTCTCATTCAGAGACTGCATTGCTTTCTTTACTAAATTCCCTCAAGGATCTCTGGCCTTCTATGAAATTGGGGCAACTCTTAGTGTATCCGTGGATTCCTGGATCAATGTTACGCTTAGGAGAAAATGCCCTATATCAGCTGCATATGCTTGTCCAAGAAGTAGGTGGAGCTACAAAAGAAAGACAAGATGTTCTCAGCCTCGTAGATAAGACACAGACACCAATGGGCTGCAGAGGGCTGAGAGAACGTCTTCTTAAACCATCTGCTGACCCTAGCATAATTCGGGCTAATTTGAATGCAGTAGAAGCATGGACAATGAAAGATATTGAGCCAGTGGTAAAGCGTCTGAGAACTCTCACAGATATCGATCGTCTTTACCGAAAGATTCAACAGGGCTCTCTGCAAGCCACAGATCTCATAAATCTTGATTCTACTTTCAAGGCAATGCAATGGATTTCTGTATCTGAGGGCCTTCAAGTTGAACAGGAAGCTCTAGTTAAAATCCGCGACTCAGTCTTTGCAGTATTTAATCCCCAAAAAGTGTATGCTGCATCTGAGGATATTTCACTCTTTCATCACGGCCTAGTTCCAGAACTTGATTTATTAGAAGGTCAAATCTTGGAGCAGAATAAAAGGATAGAGGCATGGATTCAGGCTAGAGCTCTAGAGGCAAGTGTGGCAGTGGATGTATTTAAATTGGAGGAAAGGGAAAGTGGTATTATAGTTAAGGGACCGCGGGCTATAATTCAATGCTTAAATTCATCAGGGAAGTTACCATCAAATGTATTGGCAAAGCTTAATAAGACTGGGTCTTATCTGGAATCAGGAGAACTTGATCAGATTTCTGTAATTCTAGCAAGGCTCAGAGATTCCTTGAAACGTCGACAGGCTTTGGCTTTATTAGAGCATGGGACAAAGTTAGCAGATGATTTATTTGTCGAATGGTCCAAGGTTTCGGAATGGATTACTAGTGTTGATGTAAATAGTTCACTTGCTATAGTTGCTAAGCAATATGGATATGAGAAACCAAGTATCATAGATTCTATGGAAGAAGGATCTATTCAGATTGAGGGGTTGAGGCATCCTCTTTTGGAAATGCAGGACAGAAAGATTCCGTATGTGCAGCATAATGTTGGTCTGGGTTCTGAGCAAGCAGGCCAGGGCTCAGAGCAAAGCTCACAAGCCTGGTTGCTCTATGGCCTCAATGCATCCGGTAAATCAAGCCTTATGAGAGCCGTCGGCCTTGCTGTTCTCTTGGCCCAAGGTGGCTCATTCGTGCCCTGTTCTTCAATGACCTTAGCACCCTTTGCAAGCCTACATACTCGTATCATAAATACAGATAATTTGTGGATGGGTCTTTCATCATTTGCCGTGGAAATGTCTGAGATGCGTGAGATCTTCAGAGAAGCTGGCCCTCGGTCTTTAGTTCTAGGGGATGAGCTCTGCTCTGGAACTGAGACGACTTCTGCAACAGCACTAGTTGCAGCTGGGCTCAAGGGTCTTCTGAAGAGAGGTGCAAGATTCCTATTTGCCACACATCTCCATGGACTCTCAAGTATTCCAGAAGTTGTTCAGGATTCACGGCTCAAAATCTGGCATCTTCATGTGGAATATGATAAATTGAAGGACAAGTTAGTATATCATAGAACTCTGAGAGAGGGTTCTGGCTCATCATTGTATGGACTAGAAGTTGCAAAGGCTATGAGAATTCCGGATGATATTTTGGAAGATGCAATTCTTTTTCGGAAACGGTTGGCAGGAGAGGCTGAACTTTCTGAATCGGTTGGCTCCTCTTGGAATTCTGGAATTGTAAAATACAAATGTGATCATTGTGGCAAAACTGAATTTTCAACTCTTGAGGTTCATCATATCATGGAGCGCCAACACGCTAACAAAACAGGTCATCTAGCTGATAAATCTAATGTGCATTCTCAGGCGAATTTAGTGGTCCTCTGCGATAAATGTCATGATGCGATTCACGCGGGCACCTTGGCAATAGGTCCAATGGTGCAGACATCAGATGGAATGGAGCGGTCAGTGACTACAGTCACAAGCGGCTCTATGAAATCTAAGTGGTCAGATGAAGATTTAGCACAAATGCATGATGCATCGGCTAAATTCCCTAAACTTTCAATGGCAAATCTGTCAAAATACCTCCTTAATCAGCATAATATCCAAGTAAGTGGAGCTACACTAAAAAAGTTATTTGGGTGATTATGCTGGGGTCGCGGGTAAACCTCTTAGACCTTGGGGCCCTTGTAGCCCTTGTGCTCCAGTATCTCCAGCAGGACCCTGAGGTCCCGGAGGCCCTTGAAGCCCTTGAAGCCCTTGAAGCCCTTGGGCTCCAGCTGGCCCAGCAGGTCCCGCCGGCCCAGCAGGTCCCGGAGGACCCTGGACACTAGAGCCATTACTAGACTTTTGTAATGTCGTAATTATAAACTCAAAATCTGCAAGCTTCTTCTCAAGTTCAGTAATCTTCGTGCTAAGACGTTCAATTCCACCACGAGCCTGGTTATTACGATTGTAGGATCCACTAGAAAAAAGGACAGAAGACATCTCTGTCTTTCAGCAAAGGAACTCTTATAAATAATTCTACGCAGTTAAGTCAAAATTTTTGGTATAAAATTGATTAATATCCCGGGTAGTAGGAATTATATGCCAATCCCTGTGCGTTGTATGAATTGCGGTAATGTCCTCGCGGATATTTGGAGGTATTATGAGCGTAGGACAAAAGAGCTTAGAGGTGGTCAACCCGCTAGTCTATTAATTCTTGATGAGACTAAGCTGCACAAGACTCCCGAGGGTGATGTTTTAAATGAATTGGGGCTTCATCGGTATTGTTGCAGAAAAGAGCTGCTAACGTATCGCGAAACATATTAGAAGGAAAATGGAGTTGTTCATACCATCAATTGCAGTTCTATTTTTCGGTGCATTAATTTGCTTTTTTGTGTTGCCAAGGATGTCACCATATGTGCTTGGTATTTTGTGTTTGGCAATGTTTGGTCTAGGTGTATGGCAACATTACTCAATGTTTCCATATGAATATCGCACATCAATGTTTACAGATTTGTTACAACAATATTCTGGGTTTGTAATGCTGTTAGCAATCATTTTTGTTGGAATTTTTATCACTTTAATGTTTCGCACCCCTGGAAGTAATTCTCCGACATCAAATACAATAATTCCTGAAATAAAAATGCCTACTGTATTTTCAAAAAATAACTCAAAGAGTCTATTTAATCTGAGTGGTAATTCTTCAAACACCGGCGTTTCAGGTGCAATAGGAACTGCAGTGGAAAATGTCTCAAAGGGTGTAACAAATCTCATGAAACCCTTGAATAGAACTGGTTCTAATAATTTAGTATCACCAAGTTTCAAGGTTAGTTAAACACGTATTAAAGGCCAAAGGCAAAGGCCAAAAGCAAAAACCCTATACTTTGTATATTAAATACTATACAAAGTAGATGGTAAAGGGAACAAGAAAGGGAACAAGAAAGCTTAAAAAGACATCTAGGTCATTGAAAAAGCAAGTATTAACAATCCCACAGCTTCGCAAGGCATTTGATCATATGGATAAAGTAGTTGAACATTTAAGAAAGACAGCAAAGCACTCATTCTCAGATGCAGTTGTTTCTTACAGAGAAGAATGGCGTAAGACATTCAAGCGTGACCTACCTCCGGCAGATGCTGCTGCATACTTAAAATTCAGATATGGTCTAAAGTCTGGTATGACACGTAGATCTAAGACACGTGGTGGTGCTATGGCAGGTTCATCGGGTGCACCCCTTGATTACCAGCTGAGGGCAGGCGTTTCTGGAACATATGGAAATTTCCCTGCATATCAGTCACAGGGCCTTGACAGATCTTATTCATCTGCTTTAACAGCTGACTGTGGAAAGCCAAATGGTTTCCCGACAGATGGATCTCAAGCTTCTCAAGCAGGAGGGGGTATGCTTGATGGAATTTTCAGACCATTTGTTACTCCAACGGTTGCTCCAAATATGGCACAAGTTGCAATGATGACAGACCCAGGGAAAGGAACTCCTGCATATCCCTCTTCTGATCCAGTAGGATATGCACAATTTAGACCAATTCCTCCTGTTTTTACCCAACCAACATTTGCAAATCAGGCCCTCCGCAGCTATTCTGGAACGTCGCAATCCGATATCTATGCAACACTAGCTGGTCCTAAGTTTTAAACATATTAATTTGCTTGTTATATAACACTCATAATTATTATTAGCGTCTAATGACTATTTAAATTTATGCTTTGCAAAATAGAGTAATGGCAAGTTCACAGGACAGGTCAATGGAAATTCCAAGAAGGTTATTAGACCAATATTTCCAAACGACCTCTTATCCATATACCAAACATCATTTAGATTCATATAACCAATTTCTAGAATCAGACTTGCCTGCAATTATTCAAAGTCAAAATCCATTGATTATAGTGAAAGACTTAATAAAACCAGGACAATACGAATATACAGTTGAAATATTTATTGGAGGACACGATGGGAAGGCACTGAGTATAGGAACACCTACCATTCAACATATGGGTGGTGAGGATGTGAGGCTCCTTTTTCCCAATGAAGCACGTCTAAGGAATCTCACATATTCGGCAGGAGTTTTCGCCGATATCCTGGTGCGCGTAAAATTTGCCAGGGGGGCAGATGGTCAACCTGCAATAAAAGAAGTGCTTCTAAAAAATAGGCCTCTATTTGAAATTCCAGTAATGTTACATAGCAAGACTTGTCTATTAAATAATAAGCCAGATGAATTCTTAAGATCAGTTGGAGAATGTCCATATGACCAGGGAGGGTATTTCATTATTAATGGGACTGAGAAAGTCTTGATTACTCATCAAGAGCAAGCCTTTAACACACTCTATGCCCAGAATCAGGAAGCAGATCCTCAAGTTGCAACGTATTCCACTATTTCATGCTTATCTCCAGAAACACGTCAGGTTAGACGTGTTACTTTTGCAGTGCTAAGAAAAACAGAGGCACTTCATGTTGGTCTACCGTTTGTGCGCAAGGCTGTTCCAGTCTGTATTTTATTCAGGGCTCTTGGTATTGAATCTGACGAGGAAATTACTAGGGCCATCGTGCCTTCTATGAATCCTGAGGAACTGAAACTCATGGAGCCTTTCTTAATTGCATGTTTTACAGATGCATATCCTATATTGGATACTTATTCGGCGATTCAATATATTAAGACTCTGACAAAGGGATTTGGAGAGGCACATGTTTTAGATATCCTACATAATCAATTGTTTGCTCATGTTCCTGATGCACCAAGTGCCCGTGCTGTTTATTTGGGTGACTGTGTTAGGAAAATTTATCGTGTCTATATGGGCCTGGAAGGAAAGACAGACAGGGATGACACAAGAAATCAGCGTTGTCTGACTTCTGGTTTTTTGACGCAGATGCTTTTCCAGGGAGTCTACAAGAATTGGATGAAGGCAGTTGGCTTAGCAATAGATGAGGAATATAACTACAATGTGCAGGTTTACAAGGGAGAAAATTTCATGAATATTTTTGCAGAATCTAATGCGGTTTCCATTTTCAGATCACCAAAGGCGAAAGGAAAGCAGCAGCCGAATATGTTATCAAATGGGTTAATGCGGGGATTTAGAGGAAAATGGGGTTCTAGTCCTGGAGATGAGAAAGCAGGTGTATTACAGGCTCTTTCTCGCCTCTCTTACATAGATTTCATAAGCCATTGTAGGCGTGTTGTTCTAGAATTTGATACTGGAATGAAACTTACAGGGCCCAGACATTTACATACAAGTCAATATGGCTACTTTTGCACAAATGAGACACCTGGTGGTGCCTCTATTGGTATTGCTAAGAATTTGAGCGTTCTAGCAAATATAAGCACTTCAACCCCGAGTAAAGAATTCTTGGCATGGCTCTTCAATAGAAATTTCGTAATACCAGTGGAAGATGCTACTGGAAACTTGAGGGCAATGTGTGTTCCTGTATTCTTAAATAATGGTATTATAGGTTATACCTTAGAAGCAACTGAGCTAACCAAAATGATTCAGTTATTCAAGTGGACTGGATGTCTCTCAGCCTCAGTCGGCGTTGCATTTTTTATTAGTAATAGACGTATTCTGATAAATTTTGATGAGGGTCGCCCTGGTCGTCCTCTTTTACATATGATGCCCTGGACAACTGGTCAGTATCCTAAGGGTAAGTTAGCAGAGGCAGGATCTACTTGGCGTGATATGGTTATGGGTAATCTACCTCAGACAAAGGATCATGGGCTTTCATGGGTAGGATTCGTAGACCCCCTGGTTGAGCGCGAAGGTCTTTCGATTAAGGAATACATAGAATATCTGAAGCCTTATTCTGGCCTAATTGAATACGTTGATCCCTATGAGCACAATGAGGCTTTTATTGTGAATTTTATGGAACAGGCTACAAATGAGACTACCCACGTTGAGGTGCATCCTTCGACAATTATGAGTGCTATTACAAGTTTAATTCCATTCTCTCATCACAATCAATCAGTTCGTAATCAGCTGGGAGATTCTCAGTCAAAACAGGGCCTCTCTGTCTATGCATCCAATGCACATATGCGATATGATAACCAGGCATCTATTCTTACGAATGGTTCACCCCCCTTAGTCCGCACATTATATTATGATTATTTGGGTCAGGGTAAGTTGCCTTATGGATCAAATATAATTTTGGCAATGGGAATGTTTGCAGGTTATAATCAGGAAGACGGTATTGTCATTAATCATGATGCCTTACAGCGTGGTCTATTTAACTCCGTCCATTATCGCTCATATAATGTCTTTGAGGAGGATGACGAGAAGGCCAAAACTCGCACACGTATTGCAAATCCCAAGTCAGTTCCTGGATGGACTGATATGAGGCCAGGAATGGATTACTCAAAATTAGATGAGCGTGGTATAGTGCGTGTTGGTGAATATGTAGATGAAAATACCGTCATTGTTGGCAAAACCATGGAACTACCAGGGGGTAAAATCGCAGATTCGTCTGAGTCGGCGCAGGTATGGACCCATGGGCGCGTGGAATCCGTTGTGGTTCTTGTGAACAATAAAGGTCTGAGAACAGTAAAGATACGATGTGTAGAATACAGGATTCCTGAATTAGGTGACAAATTCTCTAATCGTCATGGACAGAAGGGCACAATTGGAATGGTTGTGCGGTCCCATGATTTACCGCGAACGATTCATGGAATTGTGCCAGATATGATAATGAATACGCACGCAATTCCTAGTAGAATGACGATTGGTCACGTAATTGAAATGGTTATGGGTAAGATTGCTGCAAATATAGGAGCAGTTGCAGATGGCACTGCATTTACTGATGATGGACGCTTAACCAAGCAGATGAATGCGGCCTTAGAGCAACTAGGATTTGAGAAATTTGGAAATGAGATCTTGTATGATGGCACATCGGGTAAGCAGTTGCTTACAGATATGTTTATTGGTCCTATTTTCTCAATGCGGCTAAAGCATATGGTAGAGGATAAGTGGAATGCTCGTGGTAAGGGGCGCAGAGAACAACGCACTCACCAGCCTACAGGAGGTCGTGGGGCACAAGGTGGTCTAAGAATCGGTGAGATGGAGCGCGATGCAATCTTGGGCCATGGAATTAGTGCATTTATAAATGAGTCATATATGTTGCGCTCAGATGGCGTGAGTTTCCGTATTTGCAAGGGGTGTGGAACTATACCAATTGAGAATCCAAAGACGGGCCTATTTGTCTGTCCTCTATGCACAGGCCCAGTCAGTTATATTGGCTCAGGGCCAAATGACCTTGAGCTAATTCCTCCAATCAGAAAAACCATGGTGGCACCGGTAGTGATTGAGATGCCTTATGCCTTCAAACTTCTATCACAGGAGCTGGAGACATACTTGAATATTGGAATGCGCATTATGACAGAGAAGGATTTGCTTAGACTTGATGGGATTAACAAGGATGATTTGCCAGAGGCAACTGAGGAGGAGAAATCTAGGGTGGTCACGAGTTTGCCAGTCCGCACTTTACCAGAATCAATTGTTCCAGAGTTCAGAGAAATTGTGGAGGGGCCGACGGAGGCTAGTCCAGAACTCTTGATGAAACTGGGTGCAATTCAGCCAACACCGCGTGTGTCAGATTCAGAAGATGTAGTTTTAGATGGAACAGGAGTTCAGGGGGCAATTCAAACAGCGGCGAATGTTGCTGCATCCTCCATGAACAAACCAGGTGTAATTCCAGGAACAATGATTCAGACAAGTCAGGGACCAATGTTTCAGCCAAATCCTACGACGGTCACAGTAGTTCCACCGGCTAGGTCTATTCAGGTTGTGGGTCAACCAGAAGAGTTAGTGGCGGATGAGGAATTGGGGGCTGAGACTGGTGAAGGAATTCCTCAGATATTGCCTTTAGCACAGGGCCAAGCTCAAGGCCAGGGCCAGGCACAACAGCAAGGAGGATATATGGCTCCTATGATGCAAATGGGCCAAATGCAAATGCCACAGATGCAAATGCCTCAAATGCAAATGCCACAGATGCAAATGGGCCAAATGCAAATGCCTCAAATGCAAATGGGCGGTCAACAATATAATATGTCACCATATCCAGCAGTCTATGCGGCATCTCAACCTCAGCCCGCTCAGCTATTCAGCTCAGGAGTCCCTGGGGCTCCTCCCACTATTGCGGTAGATACGGGTGCAATGCAAATGGGTGGGTTTTTAATGCCTTCTATGCAATCTGGTGCTGGACAAAGACCTATGCGTAATAACATAACGCAGAAGAAAAGTCCTGGAGTAAGCTCTGAAAAGGCAAGTGATCCAAATATGAGAATAACTGTAATTAAGGGTGGCAGCTAATTAGAAAATCCACCTAAAAATTTGAATACTATGTGAATAGATAGTAACGTATGGCACAATTTGTAGAGAAAGTTTTCCGATCACGTCAGACACTCCTTAGCGTCTTACACGATCGTGGTTATGATATAGTAGGGGCATCAAAGTTTGGTCCAGAAGAGATTCGTGAGGGTCTAGCAGTCACAACTAATGGAAGGGCACTTGAGTTTACAGTAAAAGCGCGTGATGGAATGACAGTTCCAACACCAAATGTTCGTGTGTATATATTCTTGCAGCGGATTAAACAGAAGCTACCTGGTTTCTTAGCATCACTTGAGACACCAATTGGTGTTGCTCCAGAGGCAAGTTCAAGAAAACCAGAAGCACTTGGGTCTCCGGTAGACCCTGCTCAGACGAGCGTTATTTGCCTAATAAATGAGCCAGCTGTTTCTGTATTTCACCAGGCTTCTATTAATCAGTGGAACACACGTAATCTGAGGCTATCATTCTTCTTCATGGATAGTTTTCAGATGAATCCTCTTCATCACTTTATGGTTCCGCCGCATGAAATCGTGCCAAAGGAACAGCATGACCCCTTAATGAAAAGCATGTATATTAATCAAAAGAGTCAGTTTCCATTTATTAGATATCATGAAGATCCTATTACTCGTGTAATAGGTGCGATTCCCGGTGATATAATTAAGATTACAAGGCCAAGTCCATCTGCAGGAGAATACGTAGTATTTAGAGTGTGTACTCCTTAGTTAGAAGGTCATGGCTAAAGCAAGTTTTCTACAAATACAACAAGATTATGAGAATATAGTTGCAACTGATTTAGATATATCTAGTAAATATGATATTTTAACAAGTGCATTAATTGCTAAAGCAAATGGAACATCTGGGGCAACTACTATACAAGATGCATATTCTCCAATAGTTGCTTATTATAATACGCTTACTAGGGTTAACGGAGAATTACAAGATTATGTATCAACTGCATCTACAAGTATTGCGTCATTAAGTGAAAGTGGCGATAGATATACAAATAGGACACATCCAGAAGAATCTGTATTACCAAGAGAGCCTACACGTGGATTGATGCCAGAGTTAAGAGTGAGGACATTACCATATTTGCTAGCAGTTAGTGTATTCATGGCATCTTTAACAATTTTTTTAATATTTCAGATGTTTGGATTTTCAGGACAAGTGAATTTGCCGCCTAGTATAAGCGCATGGTTAAGTTCTCCGGCTTCCTCTGTGCCATTTTATATGAATCCAATGGTGCTTGGAGGAATTAGTATTATTTTGATAGTAGCATTAATAATTTTTGCAACATTGTATTTTAAATCCAGGAATACAAATAACAAGTAGAGAGTAGAATGTCAGTTTGTTCAGCAAATACAGAATCGTCTGCTACTATTCAAGCATCGTATAATACAGCATATCCAGGAACCTCGTGCCTTCCATCTAGTGGAAATGGATGGACTGGTTCTACAGTTGATTCTGGTAGTGGTCTAGTTTCAACTAATACCGTAGATACATGGGTAGCAGAATTAGTTGCAGCAAATGCAGTTGCACCAGGAACAAATATGGATGTTACAGGAAATAATTTGTCTCAGACACAGCTAAATTCTGCATCTACTTTCGCATCTTCTTCTGCAGCATTAAGGACAAAAATAGATAGTGAATATTGTTATTATTATGTTCGTTACAATTGGGCATTATCTACATTATTAACTCGAGCAGTAAATACAGGAACTGACTTTAATGGTAGCAGTTTTTTGGAATTAAAAACTAACACAGAAACCTTAAATAGAAAATTAAATCAAATTATTCAAGTCCTCCAATCACTTGTAAATAATCGTTTACAAACATTACATACATACTATGGACAAGGATCAGGTGTTAATAAATTAAATGATGATTTAAATTCTATCAGGGCTAAGTTGCAATCTGATTCTAAAGCTCTAAATGATAGTCAAATGCAAACAAATATCAAAACTGCCGCTATGGATTATACAATTGAGAAAAATAACTCCTCCCGGAATTTACTAGCAGTTTATGGATTTCTAAATATTGTTGCAATAGGAACAATATATTACTTATATCGTAATATGAAGTCTTAGTAAATTAAACTAACTAATAATACTATATCAAATACACAATAGTCTAATATTTAGAAACTAGGTTCATATCTTAATTTCTATTTATTACTGTAGATGAAAGAGCCATTTGTAACATTAGATACTCTTATCCAACAGACTGAAATAATTGGTGATATGGAACTTCAGTCATATTTAAGTTCCCTGGGTCCTTCACAGTCAGCTGACTATATAAACTCAAATATACAAAGCACAATGAATGCAGTGCAAGCAAATAAGTCAGCTAAATATTTAGATTTACTTGACCAGACTACTGGTGCAGATAATAATATCACATCAGCGGCTTACTATCTTACTAGGACACGTGATTTAACTGATCTGGCTACATCTGTGGATAATATGACTCTCCAACAGCTTGGACCTTCTTTAATAAATAATGGCTTGAGTGGTAGGCAAACTGAGATTAATGAATGGGCAAATTCTAATAAGCTAGATACCTTATATTTCTTGCAGGTATTATTTATAAGTCTAACACTCGTTGGTATTCTTTGTTTTTTAGTATCAAATGGAACAATTAATCAGAGTTTGTTTACTTTACTTTCTTATACGATTGCGGTTATAGCAACTCTAGTTTTAATAGTAAGGTGGCGTTATACAAGAGTTGCTCGCGATTCCCGCTACTGGCATAAGGCGCGTTTCCCAATGCAGACAAAACCAGTAACTGGTTCTTCAAGCTGCCCAGGGGTAATGGCTGCCCCTTTACCTAAATCAAAGCCAACGAAACTACATTGTACAGTATGATTCCGGCAGTAGCCTTTCCTTATGTAATATAGAAATGTGGAATCATCTATCACCTATATTGGAAGGATTTGGTAATCCCACCCTAGATTCAGTATTCGGTGAAATGTTACAAACAACTGCTCCTTTGTTAGGAACTCCATTAACATATGTTCAAGGTGGAGATATATTAACATATAACAATAACTCACAACTTGTATTATTAAATGATAATTTATTTCCAGCATCTCCAGCAGCAGTTGGGTATACGATTACAGGGGATAATGTTCAGCCAAATACTACAGTATTAAACTATAGATTTGGTAAATCTAATCCTAGTTCTTTTTATGATGTAATTTTTTTACAATTATCTAAACCTGTTACAGCTATTAATGCCAATCAAACATTTTATTATTCTGCACCAGGGACTCAATCAACAACTGCAGGTATTCCAGCAAGGGTTGATTTTTTAAAAAGTTTAGTTCAACAACAAAAAGATTTAGCAGATTCATTAATGCAATCTGCTAAAAAATAGGACCAGTTGCTCAACTGAAAATAATAAAGGATCGTGCATATGACGCCGCATTTGAAACTGATTTAACTGCTTCAATGCCGAATATTAGTGGAACATTACAAGGATTCACGCTTTTCTTTTTTCTATTATCTTTTTTAGCTCTAGCAATTGTGTTTAGTATAAATATTAATAATATCTCAGGTAACACATTTTATGCTCTCTACACATTTGTTTGTTTCATAATACTTTTTGTTGTTTCAGTAGCTCTTATTGTTCGCTTTGGGTAATTCCAGCTTTCTCATTGTCGTATGATGTAAGATCTTCTTCAGTATTAAATACGAATAGACCACCATACATTTTACCCTGTTTAGGTTGACCTTGATAATACTCTTCATTGAATCTCTTTAGAAATTCAACTTGAGAAAGTTTCTTACCCGAACCGCCGACTGCCTCGTGCCAATAACGATATGCCTTCCAGACATCAGAAACGGATGCCTCTTCATCGCTCGTAGGATCAATACGACACCTCTCCTGGCAGAACTTGTTCAGGGAGTCAAAGGTGTCGCGGTATTTCCTGGACTCGCTCATCACAATTTCAGGCGCAGGCTCAAGAGTGCCATTGTCAGAAACTGCATACTGCGTCAGATAAATGTGCACTAGTCTAGAGAAGAATGGAATACGCCACTTCTTCAACTTCGCATTCAGATTCATATCCTTCAGAAAGACATTGGGTTGACCAATCTCCTTGTCTCCAGGATTTACAAACTTGCTCTCGAAAGGAATGAGACGAATGCGTCGCCATGTGCCACGATCCATAGAGTTAATGGTGGGCAGGGTATTACACATCATAAAGAGCTTGCCGGCAATCTTGAATCGCTCCTGGTCCTGAAAGAGACCACGGGCCTCTACTGCATCTTCACCGCTGAATTGCTTCATGCGGCTTGTATTTAGAGGCTCACGGTCATCAGGCTCCTGCATATAGATGAAACGCTTATTCTTAATGCTCATGATATCTGGATTAGCTGCACCAGACTCAGGGCGTTTCCTTGTAAGGGCAGTTGATTGCAGAGATGACTGATAGTCACCAAGGGTCATAATCATCAGCTCAACCAGCTTAGATTTACCATTACCACCCACGCCCTGGAATGTATAGTAGCACTGCTCCCTGTTCTTTCCCTCGAGACAAGATGCCAGGAGCTTGAGAACCCATGCCTTCAGCTCAGGCCTAGGAAACAGCTTAGAGAAGAATTCGTCAAGTTCAATTTGCTCAGGGTCATTTGGGTCATATTCAAGATAGGGAATAGGACTATACTCTGGCATGTCATTTCCTACCTGGAATGTGATGTAATCTTCTGGCACACCTGGTTGAAAGAAATTATAGGGGTCACCCTTCTCCTTGTCCATGGGCATCATTTCACCTGGCCTTGCTGGATTTGGCTTGATTGCATCTAGATGCAGAACACCATTGGCGCAGCCAACACGGTATGGATTGGAATTTAGTAGCTGCTCAAATCCCTCCTCATAGAATAGACCAATACACTCCTTCATAACCGAATCCTTGAATCCGCTATTATACAGTTTAATCTCAAGTTCACTCAATTCTGCAAACTTCTTTTCCCTGACCTCAGTTCGATTCATCTCTTGTTTTTGACGAATTAGTTCAATATTCGCCTCAGTATTTCTAATCTCAATATCGATCTCACGTGTCTCATCAATCTTATTAAGGTCTCGTAGGGTGCGACGCTTATCAAGTAAGGTCTTTAATAAAGCAGATAACACTTCAATATTTGCATTATTATTTGCAATTGTCTCAATCTTGGCAAATTCGGGGCTCTTCTTAAAATATTGACGTGCACTGAAGATAAGATCCGCAATCTCCATTCCACCTCCTCTGGCACTAATCTTGTTCTTTAGTTCAATACCCTGATTAATTTTTTTCCATCTATGTGTATTCTGATTGTATTCAAACCAGTCAGTATATCTTGAGCTAACAGATGCAGTATAATTATCCTGATATACCCGCTTCATTAGACGTGCAACATGATTGTGTGTAGGGCATGTGAAGTGTAGAATATAGTTGTGAATATCTTGCTCAATAATCTCCTTGAATACAATCGGATTATCGTTTTGTGCCCAGTGTCTTAGACTGCGAATTGTTAGACGACGACCATTGCCCTCTGCACGCATTGACATATCCCACTTGCGCTTTAGCTTGACCAAGTCATTACCTGCAGATTTTTGAGATTTTGCACTGAATTCCATCCAGAGATTAAACATATCCTGGCTCTGTGAGATTGAGTGGAGGCAGAGACCAACATTTAACCATGAGACATAGTCATCTGCCCTCTTTGGTGAAAGGCACTCTCTTACAAATCTCTTAACAATATCAATCTCCTCAAAATTAGTTTCTATTTCTGGTTCTTCAAATGCTTCCTTTACAAGGATATTTGTCTCAATTTGCTTAACCTGCTCCTGAGTGAGTTCCTCAATAGGCAGGGTAGGTGCAACTGGGGCATGTGTGTTACCACCAGATGCAACTAGTTTTTCATACATTGGCTTAGCATCAGGCTTTACCTCATTGTCATCTGAGGAAAGATTGTAGCGAACACTTAGAAGTTCAAGTAGCTCACGATTCTCGTAATTGAAAGGTTCAATAATAGACCAGCTAGTGGAAGATGGGCTATAATCAAGAACGTAGCTAAGAGTGTAGGCAGGGATGTCAGGTTTAGATTCTCCATATAGAAACCATCCTTGCTTCCTTGTGCAAGAAGCATCATAGATACCTTCAGGCTCATTTATGAATGAAGTCCCCTTGAATGTCTCCTTGATGGCATCTTGACCTAGCATCCAATTTCTTAGAGCACCTTGTTTCTCAAAAGACAGGATGATATCGGGACAGACAATATGGATTCCGTCCTTGATTTCACCAGACTTCTTATCGACATATGCCTGAGGTCTTAGTGAGACAAAGTATCTGAGCTCCTCGTATGGATTGAGGTCAAAGAATGTTCCGAGACCTTCAGTGAGTTTCTCAGTAAATGCCTTGATATGCGATTGCTCAAATGGATGTGCAAGAGAACGGTCCTTGCGATAACGGAAATCAAGATCAATAACGAGAGGCTTGGGCCCATTTGGATTAGGTTGTTCAACTAGATTCATTGGGCGACCCCTCTCCTCAAAGAGATATTTCGCAGTTATGTCGAGGAACTGCTCATAGTTCTCATCTGGAATGAAATATTTACCAGCGTGTTCACCCATGCCGGTGACCGAGGCAGGTCGCCTATCGCCTGAAGGTAGACGGTGATTTTCTAAGAAAGCTTTTAAAGTAATTGGAGAGGCCATGTGTGTTTGATTCATTATGCTTTTACCAAAGCAATTTTTTGGGCCAAAATACGCGCTTCAAAAATTGAACTATTTTAGTTTAAGAAGATAGAGTATGAAGTTTTGCCCGACATGTAATTATTATTTGTATCTAAAGCCAGGACAGGCGGATGATCTAACACGACTTTGTGTAAATTGTGGTTATACGGAGATTGAGACAACGGGTGGACTTATTTCTGAAACAATGGTTCAGCAGAAGTCATCTGAGGCTTTTAAGATTATGATTAATGAATTTACACGCCAGGATAATACGCTTCCGCATATTAAAATGGTCCCATGTCCAAAGCCAACGTGCACAACTAATACTGAGTCAGTTGAGCGCGATGTAATTTATATGACATATGATGCGGCAGGTAAGAAGAACTTGTATATTTGTAATGTTTGCGGAGAACAATGGAAGTCCAGAAGCTAAAGCTTCTGGACCAAAGAAGTCCCGTAGCTAAAGCTCCTAAGCCAGAGCAACCTTCGGTCCCAAGTCGTGCAGCTAAAGTTAACGCGGATCCAAGGGTTCAAAACGTGTATCCACCTCTGCATCTAAGTTACCCCCTAACATAACTGGAAAACTGAGCCACTCAATACCAGGAATTTTTACAAATTGCTTAGCATGAAATAGGCGAAATGGCTTAGTCTTTTTTTCCATAAGAATTGCAAAAAAGACTGACGTTTCCTTACCAGCAAACCATCCACGTAGAGCAAATTCTTTTAACATTTCCTTATATGCTTCACCAAATTCAATCCATGCATCAGCATCTCCGACAATACAGCCTGAACCAAGAGTAACTTCGGGCAATGGATACTGCATTGGTTTATCTTCATTTCTATCGTCAACATATGCTTGTGGGATTTTATCAACTTCTAAAAATGTCATTCGTCCTGGTAAACATAGACGTTCTATATCATGTGGAAAAGTCATATAGTATGGTTGTAATTTAGAAAATCTTTGAATTCCTGCATCACACCAGCAGAACCATTTACTCTTAAAACGATTTTGATTTATGGCGATTCTAACTAATTCTTGTTTTAAACTCCATATTGCATATAATTCGCTAGTTCCAATATTTTCTGTATCGTGATTCTCTTGTTTTTCCCAAAATGATATCATTGAGGGGCACGTCATAGCAAAAGAATCAAATGGTCTTACGATAACATGTGTTTTTCTTAAATAAGCTCGTCTCCATTGATATATTTCTAATGCTAGCGTTTCAGTGGTGAATATTACAATATAACATGGAATATTACAGAGATTTTGTAACCATGCTTTATAATTATTTATTGAATATGTTGAATGATCCAAAGGGTAGTATGCTGAAATAATAGTTGTTTCACTGCTCATCTACTATGTTATTATTTTTCAAGGTTGTATAATACCCGGATTGAATATTAAAATATTCAATAAAGGTATAGAGAAATGACGTCTACAAAGGGTTCATTGAGGCCGTTTGTAACGGTTAATCGGTCAGCTGAGCTGTATAATACAGTAAGCTACCCTTCCGGTGGAAATGTCGGGTCAGCAAATAATGCTGTATTTGTGGCAACATTTGGTGCAGGTGTCAATTTAATAACGGTTCCTTATGTTATCAGTGGTCAAATTCTTCCTGGAATGGCTCTTTCAGGAATCGGTATTGCTGCTGGAACATACATCGTTGGTCCTTTAAATCAACAGGGATATCCTAATGGTGGTGTTGGTCAATATACTACAAGCCTTGTCACCACAACTGCAAGTAGTTCTGTAACGGTTACAAGTGGAACATACAATTCAGCAGGCAGTGTAATCTCTGCAACTAGCTTTCCTCAAAACTACCCCCAGGGCCCCGGTGGTATTGTTGGTCCCATCCCTGGCTTTAATTGTGCTAATATCATGGACATTCGTGATTATTATAACTTACCATATCCTCCTGCAACTCCTTTAGCATCTCCTCCTGTAATTGCAGTAGTTTCCTTTGGCGGTGGTATCTATGGTCAGCCTGTGACTACTGGTCAGTATGCAGGATTCTGGAGGTGCACTGATATCTCTGGAAATAATGGTGCTCCAATTCAAATCTTAGTTGCCCCTATTAACGGTGCGATTAACGCTCCTAACGCCGATGATGGTGGTGCAACTCTAGAGAATACGGTAGATGTTGCAACAGTCAATGCCTTTTATGGAATGATTGATCCTCGTCGTGATGCCCCCATATATACTCAGCCAATCATTATTCTGTATATCGCTCCCAGCAGCGATATTTCTGAGATGTATCGCACATTTTATACAGTGCTAAAGAATCCTGTGGTATGCAACGGTAGGTCATATTTACCAACAGTTGTATCATGCTCATGGGGTGCACCTGAGATTGCTTGGTCTCAGAAGATGGCATTTCCTCCTAATCCATCTATTCCAGTTGACAATGATCCTAATCCAGATGGTATTGCTGAGCTAAATGAGATTAATGATCTGTTTGCTGAAGCTACAAAGGATGGTATCAATATCTGTTGTGCTTCAGGTGATATCCCTTTGACCACCGTTAATGCATCAGTGAACCAGTATAATTTTGCACAGGCTCTTCTTCTACAGGGAGCTGGATGTAATACTGGAAATCCCCCTGGCCAGATTCCTCAACCTCAACTCTCAGTATTTCCCTTAACAAATGCTGAGCGTGCTTCTCTTCCTGCCCCCCAAGTTATGTTCCCTGCATCTTCTCCTTATGTTACGTGTGTAGGTGGCTCGGCTGTATATTTTCCTACAATTAATACAGGTTCTTATGCAAATCCTGCTGAATTCGCCTGGGACCGTGCAAATGGTGGTATTTCTACTGTATTTTCAATCCCTGCTTACCAGCAGAATCAACCTGGTGCAGCTGCAACTTCTGCAGCTCAGTTTCTAGCATCTTCCCTAAATACGGCAAATCTAGCTCAGGCAGCTCTTGGAACACCTTTACCAAATGGTGGGCAGACGTTCCCCGATCCTATTTCTGGAGGAATTACTGCACCTAATACGGCGGTTACACTGGCTACTCAGACTAAGGATGCTGCTTATGAAAGCACTTTAGCTGCATTTAATGCAGCACAGGCAGCCCTTCAAGCTGCCCAGGCAAGTGCAATGGATGATGCCTTAACAAATTCTCTAATTCAGACGGTTAAGGATGCATCTACTGCCCTTGCTACTGCAAAAGCAAGTAGGGATCTTGCCGATGATGCTTTTGAAAAGGCACAGGATCTTGTTGTGAAGACTCAGACTGTTTCATCACTCCTTGTTACTGCAGGCACTGTATTTGGTGCAGCCGCAGCAGTTTCTGGTGCAGAATATAATATTGGTGCAACCTATGAGACTCAACAGGCAGTATTAGATGCACAACTCGCTGCTCAACAGGCCTCATATACACAATTAGTTACCCCTTCTACATCTCATGCAATTGCCCTTCAACAGAAAAATGAAGCATTACAGGCTGCTCAGGCTGCTGCCGCCTCCACTTCTTTAGCTGCTACAACTCTGCCTGCAGCAGTTGATCCTTCTACTGCAGTGGCAAATAAGGCTGTATCACAGGCTGCTGCGGCAGTAGTTGCACCTTCTCTTTCTGCACACCCATATCTACAGTTTGAACCATATACTTCCCCTCTTGTTCCAAAGTCAAACCTGGCATATGATACTGCACACACAGTTGCTGCAACTGTGCCATATGATTCTACTGCAATGACTGCACCATCTTATTTATTAACTACACTTGGTACTGGCTATCAGACACCAGGATCCACCGATCCATCTGGAACAGAAGTTATGTCTGTCAGGTCATTTATGAATACTTCAATCACAAAGGCAGATCTCTTAGTTGACACATTAGTGAATACTGCCGATTACTGGGATTCTTCAGGTAATAAAGATTGTGGTTATGTATCTTGTGTAGGTCAATTAACTGATTCAACAATTGCTTCGGCCCATGGTCAACTTTCTCAAGAATGCGGTGATCCATATGTGGATGAAGCACGTCTCTGGAAATGTAGAGCAAATATGGATAGTTCTACAAATGAAATGATTCCTTCGGCAGGCACATCATTATGTGCACATGAATATGCTCATAAGGCATATCACTTAGCAAAAGACGGAGCTGCCTCAATCAGTAATTATGAATCGGGCCTTGCCGAGTGTATAGATGGACATGGTTTACCTTGCGGGCTTGCGTCCACTGCAGCTACTGTCCTTGCAGCAGTTTACCCAGTGACACAAGATGAGCTTGAAGCAGATATTGAAGTAAACCCATTTGGTATTACAACGGATGTTGATGGTAATACAGTTACAAGTGGTGCATATAATGGTATTACCCCACCATTAATTAACTTGCGTAATATTTATGTCAATACCACATTAATGACACGCCGTGCCACAACAGCTGTAAAGGCTGCTAAGGATTCTAAACAAGCATTTCTTGCATGGCATTCTGCAAATGAAGAAGTATCTAAACTGAAGGCAGAGGCAACTGATTTATATGGAAATGTTCCAGCTCCTTCCAATGATGCCGTGTATGCAATGGATGCCAAGCTTCTTGCAGCTAAGACTAAGCTTTCTTCGGCCACATATGCCTTAGGTGTAGCTGAGAACTATGCAGTTACAACTGCGAGATTAGCTCATCAATCTTCTTTAGCAACATCTGTATTCATGGGTAATTTAATCGCAACTTCTGACGATGATTCTGCATACGATCAACTTGGTAACGTGAAACCTGTTGATGGAATTGATGGAAATTCAATTACAGGATTTGATTACCAGGGACAGAATAATGAAAACTGCCCATTAATTGGATACTACTTTGATGCATCTGGAACAATTCCTGGAAATGCCCTAATCGCCGCTCAAGCATTAGCTCAGGCAGCCGCAAATGATACATATTATACTAAAGGAACTATTAACTTTGGTATCCACAGTATAAATGGCCAAGATACTGTAAATTTTACACCAAATGTAACCAGTTTAACTGGCACTTTACTCTTAGTGGAGGATGCTCAGTATGCTGCAGCTGGAGCATCTGCACAGGTTGCTAATGTTGCCTTTTCTGATGCATCTGAATCTATGGCCCGTTTCACCGACTGGCACAATGTGTCGCTTGCTGCTAATGCTGCAAACTGGGCTTCTCAAAAGGTCTATTTAGCCTTAACGGATGCATCTGGTGGGTCAGCTTGCACCCAGGGACACTTGCGTCATGCAGTTGATAAAATAACTAGAACAGTTACACTATTAGTCAGTGCAATAACTCCTTTTAATCAGCAGGCAACACCTTCTGCCACTGTTGCCACAAATGACGTTGTCGCTCTAGCTGCCAAGCTTGATAATGCCAAGAATGTCTGCTTAGCTGCTCAGGCTGCCATTCAGCTTGCTGCATCAACATATGATGCATCTGGTCCCACCAATATCAGTGGCTCTAATAACTCACAGGGTGGTTCTATTTTTACCGTGAATATGGCTTATGCTAAGGTGACTGCTGATGCTGCTCAGGCTGCTTGCACTGCTGCCGCTATCTTAGCCAGGGAGCAGGCAGTCCTAGCTGCTCGCAGGACCAACTACTCTGCCCTTGCCCTGAAGAAGCTTGTAGGAGATAGCGTGATTGGTGAGGCTATCGCTGGATTCGTCGATGCAAGTGGTAACATAGTTTCTCAGACTGGTTATGGACCTTATGATGGAGATCAATATCCATTACGCAAGGCACCTGGATATGATGGGACCAATGGATATTACCCTCCTGCAGTCACAACAGCCACTATTCTATACCAAGGCCAGGGTGGTCTAGATTTAAGTGGATTAGAACTAGAGATAAATCCACAGCCTTCTATAATAACAAACCTTACATATAATGGAAACGAGTATGATGATGTATATAGTGCAACATCTGCTTTAGTAGAGGCTGCTCAACAAGTTCTGTCTGCTCTAGATAGTGATTCATCTGGAAATTGCACACCATCATCTCAATTAGAATTATTGAATCCTAATGTAAATGCAGTAAATGCATTGGACTCAAGACTTGGTTCTACTCCTTGTGGTCCAGATCCTGGTCCTGGAGATAAAGGATATGGTCTATACTCAGTCCAGCAGTGCTTATTAGCAGCATATGAGGCCCAGCAGTGGGTGGTCGCATCTGCAAATGCCACATTTGTGACTATTCGTCCACCTTATTCTCAGGATGGTCCTAATTCACAAAATTTGAATAATCAAAACATTGTGAACTTTGTTCCAACACTTCTTGGTGTTGTAAATAAGCTTGCATCTGATGCAGATGCATGCCTTGATACTGTTCTAAGTGCTGAGGCGGCTATTTTGTATGCATTATCTCAACGACAAAATAAACTATTATTGCATGATGTGGGTGCGGCAAACTTTGCTGCTGCATTTAATGCAAATCAATCTGCTGCAGATACTTACTTAGCGCTCACGAATGCTGCCACATTACATGATGCTAATACAAGAATGACAATTCACCAAGCAGATATTGCTAATGGATTATCTCCATTAGCTGCTGCTGCAACAACTGCTGCTGCACAGGCTGCAGCCCTTGGCGGTATGGCATTCTCTGCTCCCACTCCAAATCCTAACCTCCCTGCAACTGATGCTCTCAGAAATGCAAACTTCCCTAATAATTTTTCTAATGGAAATGCCAATTATGCAGCTGGTGGTTGGAGTTCTGCTAGTATGCCCGTAAATGGCTATAGTGCAGCTGGCCAAACCACTAACTCACTAAATCCTAATTTTGGTCCATTCAATGGAACTGCCACGGGGTTAGCACCCTTCCCTGCTTTCAATGCATCATCTTCTAGTCGTATACCTTCTCCAGCTGCTCAAGTTCTCCAATATTCTTCTCAGCTTCTGAACTGGGAGCTATCTAATGCGGCCCTTGCCACAGCAAGGTCTGCAGCAGCAGCTTCTCAGTCAAGCACTGATTTTAATACCTTAATGGTCAAAGTTTCCACTGTGACGCCTTCCTTAGTAGATGCGGCCACTTCAGCCTGCAACTTGACACTTGAAGCTGCTCAGCTTGCAAACTATGCGACTTCTTTAGAAACCCAGGGACAAATCTACCCTAATCAGGCATCCTTGAATACTACTGCTAACTTATTAGAGAAGGAATATACTGCCATTCTAGCAGCCAAGCAATCTGCTCAGGCTAACTTAGAGGCAATATCATCTGCTGACCAACGGTATGCTTCTAGGAAAAACATGTTAGACCTTTGGAATATTGCTGTAAATGCGGCCGCAGCTGTAGTGGATGCTTCTGATGGTTCTCCAACCGATTATCCTGCTGGAACAGATCCTAGCAATATTCAGCCAGCATCACTTGGTACTGTTTCAATAATGGGAACTACAAATAGCAGTAGTTGGTCAGGATCTGCCTTAACTGGAAATAGTGCACCATATTATTATGTGAAAGTAGCTAATGTTGAATTAGGGTCAATGGAAACTGTAGTATATACTACTCCTGGATCTACTTCTACATCTGTATCTCAACCATCTCTACTTGCCCAACTAAATGCAGCAGTTATTAATGCATACAATGCTACAAGTGGAGCACCTGATGCCTCTGGAAACTACACCTTTCGTCAGTTTTTAGATAATTCAGGAAATATAATATCAAATTTTCCAGAAGATGTAAATGACACCCTACAAGCATACAATAATGCAGTAGCAGCACTAAGAGCCAATGCGGCAGTGGCTAAATCCAGTATTGCAGCTGTCCAAGCAGCAGCCTTAAGAATACAGGCTGCATACGATGCTGCAGTAGCAGTTGCTGAAAGTGCCCCTAATGTTCCATTTTTAGACGCGTCTGGTAATTACTTAACAAGTCAGCACCAGGATCCCTCTGGTCATTATGTAAAACCTACAGCAAAAATTTCTACTGATGTAGAATATTTTTGCAAAAATACACGATTCACTGCTCAACAAGCCGCCGCCCAAGTAGCAGTTGCATTCTGGAACAGTGCAAATGAATTTGTCTCAAATATGCTGGTTCACACTGGAACAACATATCCAAATCTCACCTTAGTAAATATGTTTAAATTACAGGCAATTGTTGGCTTGAATTTTACACAAATTGTTCCTAATGATACTAGTTCAGAACAAAGAAGTTATGCTGATGCGGCGAATGTGAAGCAACAGGCTATGATGCATGATTGGTCTCTTGGCTTAGCAGCTAAATGGGGCACACCTGATTCTTCAGGTAATCCTGCATATGGGCCTACTAATGGTTACAGTTTATCTACTTATTATGCTACAAACCTGCTTGGATTAGGCGATTATCTGCATAGTGATGGTTATTATGATGCATCTGGCTCTCATGTTGATCCAAGTGGTAATAAGGACTTCCTCGGTAGAGCAGGCATTGCTACAGGAATAATAACGGATACTTCTGGAAATTACTCAACGCCAACTGGTTGGGGTGCCTATTACTGGACAAAGGCGGTGTCAGTTCCTGGCAATCAAGCCTCAGGAGTTGCCCTACAGGCTGCCACAGATGCATGGAATTCCGTTGAAACATTATTAAATACATTTATCATACATCCTACATTATTAAATACTAATGCAGCAAATGCTAATAAGGCTAAGGCCAAGGCAGTCTACTCAGTGAAGCTTGCCCTGCAAGCAGCTGCAGCTGCATCTGCCTCTGCACAGGCTTCTGCCAATGCATCTAATGCACTTGGAACTGCAACCAATTCATACGAGGATTTAGCTGCGTATGCCGCTTCTGAGGCTGCGTATGCCTCTACTGCAAATCTCAATATGTATCGCTGCGTGCCAGATATTGCTATGCACGCCGATGCAGACGACTTGCCTGTGATTTTTAGACTAAATGGCTCTGCAGTCTATGTTGGTGGAACATCTATTGCCGCATCTATGTTCGCTGGATTCTTAGGTGTTGTGCAGTCCCATAATTCCATTAATTACTTTGTAAATCCTCTTCTCTATGATAATTACACATTCCCTAGCCCTCTCTTTAATGATATTTCTGGCTCAAGTCAAGTGTGGTATACTGGTTCAGTTGGTGGTGCAACTGTGCCATCTCGTATTGCAAATGTTCTACCTGGATTACCAAGCCCTCGTTCTGGCCTTGGTTCTGGTTTATACAACTTGAATGTTGGTCTTGGCTCTATCAAGGGTATGAATCTCGCAGCTCTAATGGAAGTTCCTCACTTAGTAACGAAGATTTCACCATACCCTGGTGACTCTGCTTCTGTAACCGTCTACCCTGGAACAAGCTCTACCATAACGGTCTATGTTGAGCCAGTAACTGCATACAATCCTTTTGTAACATGGTCTTGCAATAGCTCTAATGCGACTGTCAGCCAGACAAATGGCCCTACCTTGTCTAATAATGGAATGAATGACACTGATCCTTACACACCATATAATCCTCTCCAACATGATAATACGGGAACTACATTGGTGCCAACACCAAGCTCTGGCAACTATGGCCTTGGAAGTGTTGGTAATGCTGTGCTTGGACTAAATCCTTATCACAAGGATTGCCATAATCCTGATGGATACCCTTGCTTTGTCTTCTCTGCAACTGTAACGGGTGTAACAGCAGTTCCATCATCTGCTCCTCTTCCTATAATTACTGTTTCTAGCACAGATGGTTCTTCTGTTTATGGTTCTTTTAAGACTATTGTTCTACCAGCGGTTCAGGTAACTGGTGTATCTATTTCTCTTGAAAATAGAATGACAAATCCTGCTAATACTACACTATTCTTAGGAACAACCTTGCAACTTCTAGCAAATGTAACACCGCTGAATGCAACTAACCAGCGTGTATTCTGGTGGTCTTCTAATTCTTCTGTAGTCAACGTTGATGTTAATGGGCTTATGACCTCTCTGGCTCCTGGACAAGTTACTATAAAGGCGACTTCACTAAATAATAATATTTCTGCTTCAATTAGTGTGTATGTGCCTACCCCAATCACTGGCTTAGATGTTCTACCCAGGTCTATAACGCTAAATCCTAATATGCAAGTATATCCATTGAAGAATAGTGGCCTAATTCGTGCAATTGTGCAACCTGCTGAGGCAGATTACAAGCACTTAACATGGGAGATTGTCTCTTCTACGCAGCTAGAGCCAGCCCCAGCTGGTATTTCTAGTGTTATTAGTTTACCTCGTAATGGAACTGTGCTGGCTCGTTCCTCAAACGGTGACATCACAGATAATACTCAAGCATCGGTCACTGCTATTTCAAATGGCACTGCAGTAATTAAGGTGTCTACATACGGTGAGCCTTATGGTGTGTATGGAACGTATACTGCCATGGTAACTGTTAATGTAGTAACACCTGTCACTGACATTGTGATGACTCAGACGGATATGGTAATTAACTTGAATCCTGAGACTGCAAAGAACCCTGTGTTTCCTGAGTCATACCAGGTAACTGCCACATTCAAGCCTGCATACCCTTCTAACATGAATGTCTTCTGGTCATCTAGTAATCCTAAGGTTGCAGTGGTATCTAATAACTCCCCTCCAGTTCTGAATACTACTGTCTCAGATCCTAACTTTGGCCTATGGCAAATTACTGAGACTATCAGTCCTCTCTCTAATGGCACAACGGTAATCAAGGTTACTAGCGCAGACTGTCAGAAGACTTCTATGACAACTGTAGTGGTCACTACACCAGTAACAGGTTTGTCAATGAGTGCCCTACCCATTGTTCTAAATCCTACAAGGGATTACAATCTACAAGCAACTGTTCTTCCTGTAACTGCCACTAATAAGACTGTTGTATGGGAATCTACTAATACTGCAATTGCCACGGTTGATAATAATGGCGTAGTTCATGCTATTACAAGTGGGTCATGCGGTATAACTGCTACAACCGAAGATGGAGATTACACTGCAATTGCTAAAGTCAATGTGGTAACACCCTTAGTGGGTGTTCAGTTGCTGGTGAATACTCCCTTACCTATTCACATCAATGATGTGGTTCAAATCTTGGTGGTTATGGTTCCTACAATTGCAACCAACCAGTTATTCACCTGGACTGTTACAGATGGTCCAAGTGGACCTATTTTTACAACCGGTCCTCCTCAGAATGGCAATATTGTGTTCCTAGATGCTGTCCAGTCTGGTAATGCTGTCTTCACTGTTACATCTGCAGATGGAAACAAGCAGGCAAGTATCAATTTACAGGTGGTCAATTGGTAATTTAATTAATATAATATATAATTTAGAAATCATATACCATAATATATGATACCTAAACATATTCTAATAAAATTATCAGATGCCCATACCATGGTATTATATTTCGTCAGATAAATTCTTTCATGAAGTATTACAGGGATCTATGAAAGATTCTGCACTGTGTTTAATTCCATTGTCTGATAAATCACAAAGTGGGTATTATAATTTAATAATAGAATCACTTGAGAAAACTACGGAGCCCTACATACTATTTTCAGATGCAGAAATTATAGTAAAATCCGATATTTTTAAGAATATTCAGTGTCACATTGAAAATAATGAGGCTATGGTTTTTTTAAAAGAAAATTCCGTAATAAGCACTAGTTTTATGTTATTAAAGGTATGTGCTGAGGTTATTGAGTTTTTTAAAAAGGCAAATGATAAAGGAAATATAAATGAACTCGTAAATAACGAATTAAAAGAAAAATGGACGACTTTTGATGACCAATTATTTACATGTTCCAATCTATGGAATATGGATCTGCAATTTTCAATAATGAAGCCTCAAATTAGTAATTTAGGAAAAGAAATGGATTTTGCAGAAAAAATTTTTATAATGGCTCAGCACTTGAATCTAGATTCATACATGGAATTTGTTCCAGCAGAAATAATACCATTTATTTATAAGTTTCAAGAAATATTGTATCTTTCTCATCAGGAAACTAGGACTGCGGGGATTTTGTAAATTCCTTTCCGGGTAATTTAGTATATGGAAGTTCTAGCAAAGGCACAAACTCTCGTTGTTGAGCATGCGTTTACAATTGGAATGGTATTACTTGCAGTAGTTTTATTAGCTGTAGTAGCATGGTTTGCAATGACGCGTAGCAGCACAAAGAGTCCAGTTTTAGAAAATAAGGCAAGAGTTGATGAGGCATCTACGTCACCTCAACCTGATCAATTACCTACACAGGAGCAATTAGAGGAAATGGCAAGATACAAACAACAGATGGAATCTCAGCAACGGGCTGAGACAGATAATGGGCAAACTGAGTAAATTTATACACCCTTTATTATTTATATTCAACAGATGAACGAAAGTCAGCTGTTGAATTTAAATATTGCTAATCAAGCTCTTTATAATGTTACAAAATATCAAGTAACTAGTGGTGCTCAAGGGGCAACAGGGGCAATAGGGTCAACAGGGGCAACAGGAGTAGGAGCAACTGGGACAACTGGTCTAGGAATAACTGGGTCAACAGGTGCAGCAGGAAATTCCACATTAACAGGTGCAACTGGTTCCTCTGGAGCACCAGGATTAATTGGCTATACAGGTCCAACTGGTGTAGCAGGAAATTCCACATTAACAGGTGCAACTGGTCCTGCAGGTATTTCAGGTGGAACATTTGGTATAATTAAGATTCCATCAAGTAGTGTTAATTTTAATTTATCTTCAGCAGTTTCAACATTACCTTCAAGCTTTGGAATATATAATCCAGGGACCTCAGATGGATTTACATTTACAATTACACTAAATGGTGCATATAGTCCAACAAATTTACCCTTTTACATGGTGACTGCTTACGTATATAGTGCTACTGCTGGGTATATTAATTGTCAGAGACAATTTGGTGTGCAGACGGGTGTTGCTGCTGGATATATAACGATGAATTCGGCGGTTACTACATTGACATTTAATTATATAACAAAGAATAACTTTCCCTACACTGTAAATGATTCAAACGGTTATGCATTATATATTTACTTCAATATCATAAATTGATTATATTTTATAATAATAAGTGTAAAAGAGGGATAATCTTTGACACTTATCATTAGTAGGGATGGCAAGTCCTAATTCATGTTTTGAAGTTTTATTTACAAATGTGTCACCATCCCCTGACCCAAATATATATAATGCCACATTTTCAGGACAAAATATCAATCTTATTTCGGCTGGAATGTGGGTAACAAATACTTCATATGGTCATGCTTTTCAAATAAATACAATAATACCAGTTTCACCTGGAATCATACATGTGATTTTGGAAGATGTTGGTGGATATAATACTATAAATGACCCTTCCGGTAATGGCGGTGGTCCTGCAAATGATACTATTGGTTATGTTTTTATTCTATCACAGGTTGGCATTAGTTCATTAGTATCTGTAGCAAATTTAGCTGGATTAGATTGGGGAATATATATTACACAACGTTTTGCAACTACAATCGCAAATACGCCAGTACTACCACAGGGGACTATTCTTTTACCGCCAATTTGTTTGGAGGTTCTTTTTACAAATGTTCAAGTAACACAAGATCTAAATATTTACACTGCGACATTTACAACAATTGGTCAGGGATATAATGGAGGAAACGATTATTATTACGCAAATGACATTGCGATTGGAATGTGGACGGGAAATAGTTCATACGGTTATGCATTTCAAATTATTGATATTTCTAATGTTTCTCAATATTCAATTGATGTAGTCTTGAAAGATATAGATGGAATAAATGCTAAGATTGATCCATCTGGAATTGGAGGTGGGCCTAGTAACTTAACAAATGGTTACGTTTTCCAATTGAATTATCTAGGTATTCCTGTAATAAATGAAGTAATTGATCCTCCAACCATTGATTGGGGTATATCATTAATTTCAAGGTTTGGTTTTACACAATCACTAGATGGTCATAATGGAGTTTCAGGATCAGTTGGATCTCAAGGCACAACTGGACCTTCAGGTCAAACTGGTCCACGTGGCACAACTGGATCTTCAGGTGCAACTGGTCCATATGGCGCAACTGGTCCGTATGGTGAAACTGGTGCCTCTGGTCCACATGGTGAAACTGGTGCCTCTGGTCCACATGGTGAAACTGGTGCCTCTGGCACAAGTGGTGTATCTGGTGCAACAGGTTCAACTGGTCCATATGGTGCAACAGGTTCAACTGGTGCCTCTGCTGCAACAGGTTCAACTGGTGCAACAGGTTCATATGGTGCAACAGGTGCCACTGGTAAAGCTGGTTCTACTGGAATTTCAGGTGCAACTGGTTCACCTGGTGATACTGGACAAGCTGGTAAATTAGGACCAGCTGGCGCAACTGGCTCAACTGGTTACTCTGGATCTTCAGGTGCAACTGGATACTCTGGAACAACAGGTTATACTGGTTATACAGGTTATACAGGTTACACAGGTTACACTGGTTTTACAGGTTACACAGGTTACACAGGTTACACAGGTTACACTGGTGCGTTAGGTGCAACAGGATATACAGGTTATACAGGTGCCTTAGGTGCAACAGGATATACAGGTGCGTTAGGCACAACAGGATATACAGGTGCCTTAGGTGCAACAGGATATACAGGTGCCTTAGGTGCAACAGGATATACAGGTGCCTTAGGTGCAACAGGTTATACAGGTTATACAGGTGACTTAGGTGCAACAGGTTATACGGGTTCAACAGGTTCAACAGGTTATACAGGTTACACAGGTCATACAGGATATACTGGTTCAACAGGTTATACGGGCTATACTGGTCATACAGGATACACTGGTTCAACAGGTTATACAGGTTCAATTGGGCAAACTGGCGCAACAGGTTCAACCGGTTATACTGGTGCAACAGGTTTAATTGGGCAAACTGGCGCCTCTGGTGCAACTGGTTATACAGGTGTAACTGGCTATACTGGTTCAAATGGTTCAACTGGTGCCATTGGTGCAACAGGATCAATTGGTCCAACTGGTATATCTGGTAAAATAGGTTCACAGGGTGCAACTGGATCACAAGGTTCTACTGGTTTTACTGGTTTTCAAGGAGCAACAGGTGATCAAGGAGCAACAGGTGATCAAGGAGCAACGGGTGCTCAAGGGGCAACAGGTATTCAAGGGGCAACAGGTATTCAAGGGGCAACAGGTATTCAAGGGGAAAAAGGTGTTATAGGGGCAACAGGTGCTTTAGGCTCATCTGGTTCATCTGGTTCAACTGGTTCATCTGGATCATCAGGAACAACCGGATCATCAGGAACAACCGGATCATCAGGAACAACCGGTTATACTGGTTATACTGGTGCTCAAGGCCAAACTGGGGCATCTGGACAAACCGGTTATACAGGAAAACAGGGTGATACTGGTATTGCAGGTAAACTTGGTGCAGCTGGTGCAACAGGTTCAACTGGCTTCACTGGTTTCACAGGCTTCACAGGTTCAACTGGTTTCACAGGCTTCACAGGCTTCACAGGCTTCACAGGCTTCACAGGCTTCACAGGCTTCACAGGCTTCACAGGCTTCACAGGCTT
>Ga0114958_10000191_pt1 | contig 51932 bp, 51 predicted proteins | sample C_130208_EF_Meta_FD_89577 | JGI IMG/M metagenome (GOLD analysis project Ga0114958, IMG submission 89577) | Freshwater microbial communities from Lake Croche, Canada to study carbon cycling - C_130208_EF_MetaG | ecosystem: Environmental > Aquatic > Freshwater > Lake | place: Lake Croche, Canada... | reverse complement strand
TCAAGGTAAACAATTTAACAACTATCAGACAAAAATTAAGAAAAATATATCTAAGACAGGTAAATCTTGTAAAAAAACTATTAAAAAAGAAGGATTTGTTAGTTTAGAACAAGAACAAATTGTTAGACCAAGTTATAATGGATATCTTCCTGTTCTTAAAAATATGGAACAAGTTACCTCTTTAACAAGTAATGCTAATCAAAGAGATTTAGATGAACTTAAACAATTACAATCAAGATATAATTCTCTTATTCATCAATATACGGATATACAGAAAAGAATTGGAATTTCTTCTTTAAATACAATTAATAGGCTTAGTTCAAATAATCCTTATTTAAATAAAACAATTAGATTTACTACTGGTCATATTTGTTATGTAACAAATCAAGGCGTTGTTAAATATATTTCTTCTATGGAAATTTGGGATTCTGTGAATGCACCTAAAAATTATATTGAAATTAGTTTACCATATGATGATAGTTACCAAATACCTGGAACTCAAATACCAACTAATCCTCCTTTAATTTCAGGAACAAATGTTCAAAAAGGTCAAACATTGGGTAATGAGGGATCCAATGTATATGCATCAAAATTAATCAATAACCCGACAAGTAATTATATAGGTTGTTATAATGATAAACCCCCCTCTTCAAATATTAATGTAGTTCCTGTTATGAATTCTTCAAATTCGGTTAATGGATTTATTTGTAGTGCATCAAGTATTTATTTAGGTGCAAATGAATCTGTTGGCCCATGGGCGGCTTTTGATCAAAATCCAAATACAGTTTGGCATTCGGATGTTAGTTCTAATACAAATTATAATGATGTTACAGGTATTTACGAAGGAAGCAATGGGGTAAATATTACAAATATTGGTAGAATAAGTGGTGAATTTTTACAAATAAATATGCCTGGTATAAATACTTCTTCAGCTCAATATATTACTGTAAATCAATATTCAATAGCTCCACGTTTAGATTTAATAACTACAAGAAGTCCAAATAGTTGGTTTATAATTGGTTGGAAAGATAACCAATGGTTTCAAGTAGATAGACAACAAAATCAAATGTTTACAAATGGTTCGCCTAAAATATATAATGTTTCTGCTCCGGGAGGATATAGTGCTTATATTTTGTTAGTTGATAAAGTTGGAAATGATGATCAAACAACAAATCGTTATTGTGTCCAAGTTGCTGAATGGAATTTATTTATGAATTCTGATTCAACTTTTTCAAATGATAATCGTGCTATGATTTATAACCCAGACATTATTAGTTATACAAGTTTTGATAAATGTCAAGAATATGCAGTGGATAATGGTTATCAATATTTTGGATTACAAAATATACAACCTGATGGCAATGCAGCTTGTCTAGTTTCAAATGATATTGGTAGGATAAAAATTTATGGAGATACAAATTTACAATATACATATGTTCCACTTTGGTCATCAAATACAACTGGAACTTCCGCAATTAATTGTCATTTAAATAATAATAGTAAAATTATTTTAAAAGATGAATCTGGAAATATAGTTTGGAATTCACCTAATGAAATTCCAAATTGTGCGTGGGGAGGAAATATTAATCCAGATACTTTAACAGCAACTTATGGTGCAAACTGTAATGATAAAGGATTTGATATTGTAAATGGAAATGTAACAGACAAAGTGAAACAAAATTTAATTTCTTTAAATTATCCAAATCAACTATTATTTCCGATTAATAATTCAAATTTAGGTGATCCAGCTCCAGGATGTTCAAAAAGTTGGAGCACCTCTTATCAATGTGGTAATTTATGGAAAAGTTCATTTATAGATAATGCAGAGGGGCAAAATTTTATTTATGATTGTATTGAAGAATCAAATAATTGTTCTTTCTTTCTTATATTACAAGATGATGGTGATTTATGTATATATAAAGGAAAAGACCCAAGTAATAAACAAGGAATTATATGGAGCACAAATACAAATGGAAGACAGAAAACTCCAAATCCAGATTGGCAGGCTTCAAAAGGAAAGTTTGGGAGAAATTATTTAAAAATGGATGAATATTTAGGTATGGATGATTGGGTTGGTTCTAATGATGGTTCTTTAAAATTAATTATGCAAACTGATGGAAATTTAGTATTATATACATCTGATGTAAAATCAGTTTGTAAGGTTATTAATAATAAGACATATGGAGGTAGTGGTGTCAATGCGGTTTATAAATTAAATAATGTTGGAAATCCTTCAACTTTAGGCAAAATAGGTTACATTAATGGGAATTCCGAATTAAAAGAATATCCAGACACTATGATTGGATTATCCAATAATTATCAAATATATCCAAATGCAGATTCAATTGGAAATGATATAGGTTCTTTGGTAGTTACGGACCAACATGGATGTCAAAATGCTTGTAATAATAATGAGGATTGTGGTGCATATGTATATCAAGATTTTTCTAAAACATGCTGGTTAAAAAATAAGTCCGCATTTTCTAATGGAAATAAACAGCCAAATAATAATTTAGTTTTAGGTGTAAGAAGCCCAGGTTTAAAAAATTCAACAAATTGTAGTAAGGAATTATTAAATATAGATACAATTCAATTTGATAATTACATAAAAGGAAACAAAATGACAAATGATACCCAATGTAATCCCCCAATTATTTCACAACAAGAACAACTTGAATATGATAATATAAAATCTCAATTAATAACACTGGGTAATGATATAACGTCTAAAATGGAAAGTCTATACAATCAAGATAATAAAATATTTAAAAAATTAAATATAAGTGCTGAACAATTTAAGAAGGATCTGGAAAATTATAAACTAATTTCAGAAAAAATAAAAAAAGAATTAAATTTACAAATCAATAATATAGAAGGTATGCAAAATTTTACAAATAATCTAAATATGAATGATTTAAATGGTATGTTATCTGACTCAGATTTACTTGTTTTACAAGGTAATTACAGTTATATTATTTGGAGTATTTTAGCTGTTAGTATCATAACAGTAACCATTAATACAATGAAAAAATAAACATTGTAAATAAATTATCTATCTATTTAATATAATGACAGATAATTCAAATACCTTTGATAGTTTACAAGAAAGAAATGAACAAGTTTTAAATAATATATCTCAATTACAAACACAAGAAAAAGAACTATATAATAGTTTAGAGGATATAAATCTAAGTTCTGACCAGAGACAACAAATAATAAATAGAATAAATGAAATTTCTCAAATAAGAATTAATTTGTATGCAGGATTAAAGGATATGTACTCTTTTTACCAACAAAATGTAGCTGCTTCTAGAAGCACATTAGGGCAATCTCTTGCTGCTATTGATGTTCTTGAAAATGAATTAAACCAAGCAAAAATACGAATGAATTTGTTGGAAGACCAAAAATATAATAAGTTACGTTTAGTAGAAATAAATACATACTTTGGAAAAAGATTTAATGCTCATTCAAAAATAATGAAAACAATAGTAATTACATGTATTCCAATTTTAATTTTAGCAATTTTTGCTAATATAGGAATTCTTCCTGGTAATATTTATAAATTATTAGTTATTATTATCATTATAATTGGATTAGTAATTATTGTATACCAAATTATAGACATATCTAACAGGGATGATATGAATTGGGATGAATATAAATGGTATTTTAATAAAAAAGATGCGCCAGATTTACCAACTACAACAGGTGGAGAAACTCAAAGTGACCCATGGGTTGCTCCTTCAATAACTTGTATTGGATCAGCGTGTTGTTATGAAGGAAGTACTTATGATTCTGATAAAAATATTTGTGTTCCTAATGCTATTTATAAACAAGAACATAAAGAAACTACAAAAACAACAGAAAATGTAGAAACTACTGAGTCTTTTATGGGATTAGAAAAATATGGGTTTACACAATTAAAAGATATTCCTTTACATAATAATATTTCCCCTTTATTTTCTTCTTTATCTAAATTTTGATTCTAAAAAAAATATAATGATATTACAAGATGGATAAATTATTTTCTAATATATACGAAAATTTCTCAAGTTATCAAAATAAAACAAATCAAGATGTAAGTAATAAAACTTTATTACAAAACCAACAAATTACTCAAGATAAAATAAATAAATTATTGGAACAATCAACTGAAGCCTTAATGTGTGGTCCAGATTGTCAAAAATTAAAAATAACTGAAGAATTAAAACAAAAGTATTTAGATGCTGAAACAAATATGCTAACTGCCCCTATAAAATTAGAACAAAGTAAAAAAAATTATTATTTATATACTGAAGGTAATACTTATTATGATAATATTAGAGAAGAAGAATTAAAAAACAAATCTGAAAAAATTTCTCAACTACTAGAGGAAAATTTTAATAATGAAGTTTCTAATGCAAATATTATGAATAATTATTTAAATAGTGCATTAATAAATTCTGAAAATAGCAAGGAATTACTAAAAAAATATTTGGAAAAAAATCAAGAATTAAAATTAAAACTCAAAGAAAGATATGGTGATATACTAACAAATAATAGAAAAACATATTATGAAACAGATGCCATACAAAGACTTGAATCATGGTATGTTTTTTTTTGGAGAATTTACTATATAATTGTTTTAATAATAATTTTAGCTTTTATATTTTATCCAAGAGGATTATCAATAATAATGAGAATTTTTTTAGTATTTATATTAATATTTTATCCATATTTAATTAACTATATAATAAAATGGGTTTTTAGTATTTATATATGGATAAAAAATAAGATTCCACTAAATGTGTATAACAATATGTAAAAATATATGTAAAAAAGAATTTATAGCGTAATAAAATTTTCAAAGGTTCCTACACTTGAAGATTTTATGATTTATAAACTATCTATATTATCTAATTCATCTTCCACTTCATTAGATTCTTCTTCTTTTATTTTAATATTATGCCACTTATTTGATTTCGCATTTTTATTTCCAAATTTTTTAATCATTACTTCAATTAATTCTGATAATTTTGGCACCTTCCTATTCCCGTAATTCATCTGGAACCATTCTTTGAAAGCATTATTTAATGATGTCTGATTAACACCATAAGGATTTGTAACCTTTATAATCTTATCCATAATGAATCCAGATATAGCATCTTGACTTTGTCTATATTTATTAGATGCTGCAACAACTTCTGGACAATCCTTTACTTCTCCATCAGTTTCACATGCTATCTTAATTAACATTGAAATAAATACTGGAGCCCATTTTGGTAATTTTTCCTTCAAACTTTTATCCTTTAGAAACACATATTGTGTATCATCTGTATGGGTTTCGCCTTCTGAAATAAACTTTGATAAGAAATCAACTAATTTCATTCTTCTCCAAGTTCCATCATCATTACTCTTAATTTCAAATAATGCATTTGTACAAACAACCAAACTAAATTGTGGAATAAATATTTCAGAATCACAATATAATGCTCTACCTAAAAGAGGGTCTCCACCAGTTAATTCCTTCATAATTCCCTCATTAATTATTGCATCTTTTGAAGGCTCTTGCATAACTGCATATCTAACACCCTTTAATTGCATCACTTCTGGAGTTGCTCCACCAATTGAACTACGTTTGTCAGTTACCAATGTGATTGGAACTGTACCTTTATAGTCTCCAAGACACTGTGACATCAAATCGGTCAAAATTGATTTCCCATTGGATCCTGAACCTCTATAAATGTTAAACGCGTGTTCTTTTTTTATACCAATTAATACTGAAGCTAAATGATCCCACATATATTTACATAAATTAGACTGTGGAAATAATTGCTCCATAAATGTCTTAATATCATTAGCAATTTCTAAATTCTTATCTGGTTCAAAAGGAATATATGGAATTCCAGTTGTTTTTGTAATATAATCTTGTGGATAACCATCTCTAAATTCCTTGTTCTTAAAATCAAATACTCCATTAGTGAAACACATTAAATATGGATTAGAATCAATATTCTTAGCGAAATCTTTATCAAAGAATATTTCCATAGCCTCACGCATAATATTGTTTTTATCATTTGTTTTCTTTAATTTGATACAAATTTCAGCTATTCTCTTTATTTTTCTTTGAAATTTCTCGTGATTTTCATCACTTGGTTCATAATGTTGTGATTCAGCTAAATATTCACTTTGTTTTGCAGAATATAATTCAAATAAATCTTTTGAAATTGCCATTCTTAAACGTTGACCTTCATCTTTTTCCCATCTATGTTTATTAAAAACATACCATTTTTTATTAGTTATACTACTACACACATATTTATCTTTGAATAAGTGATATAAAACCATAGCATAATCCCAATCTCCCGCCTCAAATATAGTGTCTTCAATATATTGATCAACTGTATTAGCTTTTACTTTCTTATATTCTTCATAAGCATCTTGTTTAGCCCAATACATAATAGAAGCTCTTGTTACGCCATCTGGTCTTTTCGTAAAATCATTTTTCCATCTTTTATATTGATGAGGGATATCATTAAAATCAAAATCTGATGCTTTTGCTCTTAACATAATCCATGACAGAAATAATCTATCGTCTGTATGTTTCAAAGCAAATCCTACTTGTGTGTTAAGTAAATGAGAACCAGGTTTATAATATTTTTCAGGAAGAATCTGAGTATATAGATGAGTTTCTTTAATAAATTGTTCATTTACTTTAAGATTTCCTATAATATAATCCATAGCTTTTCTAAGTGTCTCATGATTTTTTATATCTGATAATTGTATTTCTCCTTCCTCTTCTTCTTCAAAAATAATATTTACTTTATTTTTTGAATTTGATTTTTTTATTTTGTTTGTTTTGTTTTCCAGACGTTTATTATAATCTTCTTTAATTTTTGGATTTATATCAAGTTTTATAAAACCATCATATTGTGCTGATAATAAATATAAATCTGTCAATAAATCTAAATCTTTTATTGCTTTAGCTATTGTAATCCAATTATTATCTATTACATCTAATTCTGCTGTTAAATAATAAGTCAATTTATAAGCTTCATGACCAGGTTTTTGAGAACCATACATTTGCCAAGGTGTTATACCTTTACTAATTCCTTCATCTAAAACATCATTCCAATTATTTTTTAATGGTAACTCCCAAATATCTCCTATTTGTTCTAAGATTTTATCACGTAACATCATTTGTAAAGTATTATCCATTTGAATTCCTATTATCATGTGGATTCCATCTTTTGTAATTTGTTTATCAGCAACTCTATTTACATTTGGTTTTTCCATAATAAAAATGGGAAATGACTTATTTTCTTCAAAAATGAAGAAATCCTTAAGTTCTTCTAAATAAAGTTGAACTAAATCCTGTATGTGTTCGGAAGTGTGTAATCGTTTTGTCACATCATAATCGTAACGAAAATCTAAATCAACTAAAATAGGACCTTTTCCGTCTAATTGATATTCCGTTAAATATTCTTTACGACCTTTTACAAATACATGTTCATAATATAATCTACGAAATGTTGGTAATTCTTCTTTATCAATACTAAAACTACCACCATATATATTTAATTCTTGATTACCAATTCTTGTATGTGTTATTACTTTTTTATTTCCTGTTCCTATTGTTTTATTATTAACAGAATGCTTTGAGAGGAAATCTGACAAATCATTATATTGTGACGATGATGATATCATAGTTTCCATTTATTGATATAATATATTAAGATTTTTCTATTTCATTTTTTTATTTTAATTTCATATTATTATTGGAAAATTATATAAGAAATTAACACCATATTAAATTGATTTAAAAACATTTTTAAAATATATATTATGACTGAATCACAAAAAGTTATTCATATTGAAACTGTAAAACGTCTTTTAAAGGATGTAAGACAATTAATTAAATATCCCTTAACTGATAGTGGTATTTATTATTCTCATGATGATTCTGATATGACAAAAGGTTATGCAATGATTATTGGACCTTCTGGAACCCCTTATTTTGGAGGATATTATTTTTTTTCATTTGATTTTCCTATTGATTATCCTTTTAGTCCTCCAAAAGTAACATTTATGACTAATGATGGAATTACTCGTTTTAATCCAAATTTATATAAGTGTGGAAAGGTATGCGTTTCTTTACTTAATACATGGTCAGGGGATAAATGGTCATCGTGTCAAACAATTAATAGTATTTTACTTACTTTATGTTCATTACTTAATGATTCTCCTTTAGAAAATGAACCAGGACATAACAAAACAAGCAAGGATTTTATTCCTTATCAAAAATCTATTGAATTTAAAAATATTGATTTTTCTATTTGTGAAATGATTTTAAAAAATAAGATACCAGAACCGTTTCAAATATTTTATCCATTTATGAAGGAAAATTTTATTAATAATTATGATAAACTACTAACTTATATTAAATCTAAATCAATGAAAATATCTACTCAATATGTTAGTATTTATAATATGAATATTAATATTGATTATTTAACTTTAGAAAATAAACTTATTGAAGCTAAAACATTTATTGATTTACAAAAATAAAAATAAAATTGAAATTTATAATAAATAAATATAAATATACTTATATTAATATAAGATGCATTTCTGTACTAATTGTTCTAATATGTATTATATCAGTATTGATCAAGAAGATCCTAATAAACTGGTATATTATTGTAGAAACTGTGGAAATAAAGATTCTACTATTTCAGTTAAGGATGTTACAGTTTCAAAAACACAATTAAAGAAATCTGAACAAGAGTTTAGTCATATTATTAATAAATATACAAAATTAGACCCAACTCTTCCCCGTGTTTCTAACATATTATGTCCAAATATAGATTGTTCTACCAATAAAGAAAATAAACCCCGAGAAATTATTTATATTCGCTATGATGATACAAATATGAAATATGTATATTTATGCTGCACTTGTGATACTGTTTGGAAAACGGAAGATCAGTCCTAAATTATAACTTTAGTAAAATAAACTATAAAAAATATGTAAACTTAGCACATAATTTTTTTTCTATCTAAATAAAATTGAAATTATAAATTTAAAACTATCTTATATTATAATAATATAATATGAGTAGTTACTTTGATAATCAATACGGAGGGGAAGATGATGATGATAAATTTAATGGTAGTTCTGACGAAGATGATTCAATATCCAGTTCTAATGAAGAAGAGGAGGAAGAAGAAGACGAAATTGAAGAAGTAGGACCTGATGAAGTTGATGAAGATGATGATATAGAGCAAGATGATGAAGAGGAATCTGAATTAGAGGACGAAGAAGAAGAAGAAGAGCAAGAAGGAGGGGCGGAATATGAATTAGATGAAGGGGCAATGAATGAAGGAGACGAAATGGAACCAATTGAGAAAAAATCTAAGAAAATTAAAAAGATTCCTGCGAAAAATATTTATAAAAAACCAATTGATTTTGTAGATGAAGATGAGGAAGAAGATAATGATGGAGAACAATATTTACAAAAATTTGATCAATCGGTTAACGATAATTATATTGTTAATTTTCATCCAGAAAGTATATTACAAAACTATGATGAAATTTCATCAATGACAAAGGTAGTTAGAAATTCTGATGGGATTATCATAGATAAACTCCATAGAACGATTCCATATTTAACTAAATATGAAAAAGCCCGTATTTTAGGACAAAGAGCTAAACAAATTAATTCTGGGGCTAATCCTTTTGTTAAGGTTCCTGAAAATGTTATTGATGGATATATTATAGCTGAAATGGAATTAAAACAAAAAAGAATACCATTTATAATTCGTAGACCATTACCTAATGGAGGGAGTGAATATTGGAAATTACAAGATCTCGAAGATATATCATTCTAAAAAGATATGAATTGTTTAGTGGATACAATATATAATTATGTAAAATTATAATAATTATTATATATTTTTTCATATAATAATAATAATAATGAAAGTTGCATTATGTTTTATAATTAGTTACGAACATGTTCTTAATAAAGAACAATTATGGATTGATTGGATTAAACCTAATCAAGATATAATTAATATTTATTTTCATTATAAAGAAATAAATATGATTAAATCACCTTGGATTAAATTATATACGATTCCTCCAAAATATATACAAAATACTAACTATTTTAATGTAGTTCCTGCTTATATGTCTGTTTTATCATATGCTTATGAACATGATAAGGAAAATATATGGTTTTGTCTATTAACTGATTCATGTGTCCCTATTATTAGTCCTGATAAATTTAGACAAATGTTTAACCAACATTATCAAGCATCAATAATTAAATGTAAACCTGCGTATTGGGATATAAATCTCCATCGTAGAGCAAATCTAAGATTTTTATCTAAGGAATTTTGGTTAGCTAATGATCCTTGGTTTACATTATGTAGAGATCATGTATATAAATGTATTTTATTTTTGGTTAATAAAAAATCAATTTACAAACAAGTTAATTCAGGAGGTTTAGCAAATGAAAGTTTGTTTGCTATTATATTACAAACATTTAATGAAATTACAAATCCTATGCGATTAATTAATGAATCATCTACTTTAAGTGATTGGACTCGTATGTCAAGTCCAACCAGCCCATATCTTTTTAAGGAGGCTTCTACTGAAAATATTAATATTATTTGTAACCAACTTAAAGAAAATAAATATGCTATTTTTTTACGAAAAGTTCATAAAGACTTTCCCGATTCTTCTATAAAAGATATTATGAATAAAAATTTTAATCATAAATATGATATTTTACATAATCAAGCAAAAAAAAAGCATAAATTCAGTATTTTTTGTAATAATTTACAATATATTATTATTTTACTTGCCTTGGTCTTTTTTATTACAGCTATTCTTACAGAATCTTCTGTGTAAACCAATTATTTCACTACCAATATGTAAAACTATTCCTAATATAAAATATAAATATAAGTCGTTTAAAATAAAAAATTTTAATATGGTTCCTATAAATAAAAAAATTAATGATTCATAAATTGATTCACGTATTAAATATTTTGTATTGGATTCATAATATTGGTCATGATTTAAAACTTTTAAACAAGCATTTCCATTATTACAATACCAAGTCCATAGACCTAAACTTGAACCTAAAAAATGTTTAAAAAACCCACAAAATAATAAACACAAATAAAAATTTTTAATAAGCGGAGAAAAAAGTAAATATATTAAACTTGTATAAATTCCAACAAATATTGATTCTATTATAAAATACATCTTGTTATATTATAATATTATATTGAATAAAAAAGTTATTTATTTTTTTGATATAATTTATTTTATTTTTATAGATTTAGCAAGTTTTCCAGCGATTGCCACATGAAATACACTGACAGAAGATAGTCATTGGCTCATCAGAAGACCTTGTTTGCATTTGATAATAAGTACATTGTTTGCTTTTACATTTTCTACAAGTAAATGTGTCCGTCATTGCTTCCAAATTTTGTTCAAATTTATTTTTATCTCTAATACTCTTTGCTTTAATTGCTTCCTCCCACTTTTCAGGACAAATTTCTTGATGAGTCATAAAAGCAATATCTTGTGCTTTTATTTCACCAGTATTTACCTTATTAGCTAATTTTATATTTTTTAGATTAATATATATACTGCGTAAATGATCAATATAAATTTGGACAAAGAATGGATTATCCCACTTTTTAACTACTCTTTTATTTGTTGCTTCCTTAAGAGCCCAATTATGAATACCCTTTTCTAAATTAATAGCATCTTTTTCTTTTTCAAAAAATTCGCCCAGTTTTTTACGAATATTCAATCTAAATTGTTCAGGATTTTCAATCTTACGAATTGGCATTTTTATCTAAATATATTATCTTTAATTATATTTAAATTATAATCAATTTTATTTTATAATTATTTATTTTTTTTGAATACAGTTAAAAAATATATATATTTATGTATTTATTCGCTATCTATATAGTATTCTTCTGTTAATTCTGACCCAATATCTTCTAATGACATTTCTTCTTCTCCATCTGGCTCATTACTTTCTTCGGATAATTCGTCACTTTCATCTACATTATCTGAACCATATATTTCATCCTCTGAATCACTACTATCAACAACAAATCCATCTTTTAAATAACCTCCTTTTTTTGTTTTCATATTCTTTGGAATATTTTCTAATTCGTCCTCCTCATCATCATCTTCAGCACATGTTAATGTCAAATCTTCAAATCCACCAAATAATTTTTCATAAATTTTATTCCATAATTCAATACTTAAATTAATATATGACCTGTTATTAGAATCATCTCTAATCATTCCTACTAAAGCGCAAGAACCAAAGTATAAATTTTTGTCAACTGGAGGAGGAAAATCGTATTTATTTTCTAAATTAGCCTTTCCATTTAATTTACCAAACATTTGAATTAAATATCTTTGACCATCTAATTTAACTGGCCACTCAACTTGTAAATTAAATCCCTCTAATTTTTTAAATCCACATTTTTTATAAAGTTCATCAACTTTATAATCTTTCACAGTAAGAGTTTTTAATGATCCCCCTTTATCAATAATTATTATAGTTAAAGATTGTGTCATATTATTAATATATAAATATTATTGAATAGGTTTAAATAGTTTCTTATAATAAATATAATATGAAAATATATATTTCAAATAAATTTCCTATTTCTTTAATGGATAAATTTGATCAATTAAGAATTCAATTTGGAAATCCAGAAATTGAAATTAAATATGAAATTATTTCAAAAGAATTTGGAATAATTATAATTGAAGAAAATAATATTTATTATATAGAATCAACTTTTAAAACTGATTACGAACTTATTAAAAATTATAATAATAATGATTTGTTAGTTGATAAAACTAACATAACCAAGATCCCATTAAAATCTCAATTTCCTGTAAATTATTTATATACCAGATTTCTTCAATATAAATTCCAAACGCATAAAAAATCTAAATTAGCATTAATAATTCATTATTTGGAAGAACCAAATAATAATTTTGAATTCATTAAGATACCGGTTGATTTTTATTTTGATTATAATAACGAAAATCTTGATTTAAAAGAACCATTTTTTCAAGAAGAATTTAATATGTTTTTATCTAATCTAAACTAATATTTTATTATATTATGTTATCTTGGATTATACAAATTTCTTTAATTTCTATTATATTTATTTTTTTGGTACATCATCTGTTAATGTTCTTAAAATCAACATTAACGGTTCCAAAAATTAAAGATTTAGTAAATTCTCCAAATCAAAAATATAAAAATATTTATGATACAATTTCACATAATAGTTCTAATTATACTGATATTGATTTACTTCCTACCGAAAATTTTGAAAATAATGACTCCAATAGTATGAAAAATGAATTAAAATCATTTCTTAAAAAACAACTTAATGGAAATTCAGAAGAAATGATAGGAGGAGTATCTTCAATATTTTAGCAAAACTTATTTTACACCTTTGTACCATTTTTTATAAAATTTTATTGAAAATGTGCTTAAAGATATATTAAAATAATAGTATAAATGTTTAGTGAAGAAGAAATTAAATTAATTTTACAGGATTTTCCTAAGTTTGAACTTTGTTATGAAATAATGACACATAAGAAAGTTCTTGGCTCCAGTGCTATTTTAGCTATTCCTGATGGTAAAAAATGTTTTGCTTGGTTTACAAGTTTTATGAATGATAATGTATGTTTCTTATTAGATATTAATGAAAATAAACATATTATGGATGTTCAAATTTTAACTACAAGTTTTACAGATATTCTTGCTTTAGGAACTGTATTTTATGGTATATTTTTTAAGAATAAAAGCAATAATTATTTTTGTATTGAAGATATATACTATTATGCAGGGAAATCATGCTATAATCTCACCTATTTATCAAAACTTGAAAAAATAAAGGAAATAATGGAAAAGCAAATGTCCCAAATAGCTTTGGTAAATAAATTTACAATATTTGGTCTTCCATTGATAATGAATGATTTCCAATTAATTCTTAAAGAAATTCAGTTATTGCCTTATAAGGTAAGTGAAATAAAATTTAGATTTTTTGAAAAAGAAAATTCCAAAAAAATAATGGTGATGAAATATTTTAAACAAAATACTCAAAAACTAGATAATAACCGAAAGGAAGCAATATTTAAAATAACAGCTGATATTGAACCTGATATATACAATTTATTTATTTATAATAATGGAACAGAAGAATATTATGATATTGCGTTTATTCCAGATTATAAAACAAGTGTAATGATGAATAAATTGTTTAGAAATATAAAAGAAAATGATAATTTAGATAGAATTGAAGAAAGTGATAATGAAGAAGAATTTGAAGATATAAGAGAAGATAAATATGTTTATTTAGATAGATCATTTAAAATGCGATGTGAATATAATAGTAAGTTTAAAAGATGGACCCCTATAAGTTTAGTCAGTAAAAGTGATAAAATTATTACAATGTCATTATTACAAAATTATTAAATATTATAATAATATATATAAATGAATGAATTTATAATTAGTAACAATAGTGTTCCGTTAAATAATATAAATGGAAGTTTAGTAAATACAGATAATTCAAGTGTGGCTGGTATTCCATTTACAAGTAAAACAATTCCTTCCGGTTCACATACATTAGCTCCTCCTGGAACAAATATACAAAGTGCAGCTGGTATTTATCCATGTGCTCAAAAGGGAGGCAAAATAAATCGTAAAAAAATAAATAAAATCTCAAGTAAATATAAGATGAAAGGTTCAAAAAAAACAATTAAAAGAAATGTCAGACAAATAAAAAGTCGGGTGCGTTCAATATATTCAAAGAAAACTTTAAGACGTAATATAAGTAATAAAGAAAGTCAATCCGCCACTCGTGGTGCCAGGCGCACTGGTAGACGTGGAGTAGGTCATGGAGCCAGTCGTGGTTTGAAGTTTGGGTTAGTTGGAGGTGCATTTCAACCACCAATGACAACACCAAATTATCCTCCTGGATATAATCAATATCAGAATAATAATGGTGCATTGAGTAATGTTTATTCTCTTGGTGGAAAATTATCTGCAGAAAACAGTGCTTTAGCAACTCCTCCTCCCCAAAATTTAGTAGAAAATGCCAATATTCCTGATAATTTAAATCATAATACATTAAATGCTTATGGAAAAATTGGGGCGGGTTCTGGTTTTCCCAGCAGAGGTTGGTTTTAGACCTTAAATTTTATAAATTCTTTTTGAATTTTAGTAGACAAACACCAGTAGATAATTTATCTTTTTGTGGGGATGTCCCGCACGCTTCTAATTCTTCTTCTGAATCAGTATCTTCTGTAATGCTTTTATCCGAAGAACTACGACTACCTGCTTTATAAGATTCTTTCTTTAGTTCTTTTGTTTGTTTTGGCTTACATTTTATTGGTTCGTATGTTATTCTCCATTTTGAAACATCTGGCTCGTAGATTGAACTGGTAGTTTGAATAATTTTATAATTTTGTTTTTTAAAAAAACTTTTGCGTTTTATCCATTGCCTTTGAAAATTATTATGTGTATCAATAATATCTACAACAATAGGAGAAAATTCATGTTTTTGTCTTAATATTCTTCCAACTGATTGTTCTATATTTGTCATTGGTGTTATCATAAATAGAGTTGTTAAAGTTTTAATATCTAAACCTTCGGCAGCCATACTATATGTTGCTAATACAACTTGTTTGTTTTCACTTTCTTTCAAAGCTGACTCTTTCATTCCTCCAATATAATATCCTACAGAACAAATATTATGATGTCTTATAGCGTCAAACATATATGATAAAATATTTTTATAAGATGCTATCATCATAATTTGTTGTTTAGGATTTTCAATAATCATATCTCTTAATATTTTAAGAATAAATTCAGATCTATAGTTATAATTACATATTTTACTAAGCATTTTAGATGCTGCTGTTTGTCCTCTAAAATCTAATTCAACTTCATTAAATTCTTCATCTTTTGATTCAAAAGTTATTGCTCTTACAATAACATTCTCATCTTTACTTCTCTCTTGCTTATAAACAACTTCACCAAGGAACATTTTAAATACTTTAGTTGTTCCATCTTTGCGATTCATTGTGGCACTTAAACCAAGCATGTATTTAGTAACCAATTTAAATAATGCACACGAAAATACCTCTGAAGAAATGTGATGCACTTCGTCAATAATAGTGAATCCAAAACTATCAAATAAAGAATTGGGATAATCTTTCATTGATAAACTTTGTAGCATTGCAAGCACAATGTCTTTTTCATCAATATCTATAATTTGTCCCTGAATTTTTCCAATTCTTGCCTTCGGTAAAAACTGTTTAATTCGTTCAGTCCATTGATTCATAAGAAATTCTTTATGAACTATAACTAATGTTTTTTTCTTAAGACGACTTATTATATGAAGACCTATTGAAGTTTTACCAAAACCACATGGTAATTCAAGTAAGCCACCACCTCCTTTTTCAATATGTTGTAAATATTTTTCAACAACTGGGACTTGATTTTCTCTTAAGGTGCCTTGAAAATCTAAATTAATATCTTCACCTTCTGAAATTTTAATAGTTTTAGCTTCTCCAAATAAGTCTTCACCAAAATACCTAGGAACATATAATTTTTTATCAGATTCTCTGTAAGCTGGAAAGGTTTTTTGTATTTGTATTGGTGAACCAATAATCAAAGGTTTTACTATTAACATTTCTTTTAAGGAAAGTTGATATTTAATAGATAATTCAGATTTAAGTATTGTGTATCCTTTATTTCCTAAATAGGTATTTAGATTTTGAGGCCATTCTATATTCTCATCTATAAAAGATGATTGATTCTTGTTCTTATTCATAATCAAACTAACAATATTTAGAATATAATTTTTAGATTGTTTTTTTACACATTATAACATTTTTTTAAAAGTATAATATATAAGATGGATTATTTTAGTAAATATTTTGACAAGAAAAATATGCCACAATTAGTGTTATCTTTATTATTTGTAATATATTTAGTAATGGGCTATAAACTACCCGAAGGAGTTGCTACAATAATTGATTCAACTATTGGAAAAATTGTAATAGTAATTGTTGCATTAATGTTATTTGCATATTCAAATCCAGTTTTAGGTGTTTTATCATTGTTAGTTGCTTATCAATTGATTAAGACTGCATCAATAAAAACTGGTATGGCAGGTTTAGAAGAGTATTATCCTACTCAAGCAAAAAAGTGGAGTCCCTTTACTCCTACGAATCAATTTCCTTATACTTTAGAGCAAGAAGTTGTAAAAAACATGACAACTCAAAAATTTAATACTGAATATGTAAAAGCTCCATTTAGTCCAACCTTAGATGGTACATATGATGCAGCACCATTAAGTAATTAAATCTTTTTCAATTGTTTGTAAATATGGAAATTGAGAATACTTTGGGAAGAGAACTTGTGAGGTTATATAATAAGTTTTTATACATGATATAAGAATAAATAAATTATTTTTTTATCATGTAAATAGGTCTTGAAATGAAAAAAATCAATCAATAATAAATCAATAAATTATCTTTGAATTTCCGACAGGAATAAAACTCTTTTACTATCGGGTCAAGATTTTGTCGCCATAATTATACCCGACGGGTTCGTATTTTATACCCAACGGGTTCAAATCGGCCGCAGGCCGAATCGCCGTATTAAACCCGACGGGTTCAAATCGGCCGCAGACCGAATCGCCGTATTATACCCGACGGGTTCAGCTTCTGTTTCCTACCGATAATTCTGGAACTTTTACTGGTTTTACCATATTTAATAAATATTTTACTATATACAAGATTAATATAAATATTAATGAACCTAACAATAACCTCACCAATGGATTTTTTAACCAGTCATCCATTGTCGGCGGCGCTGATGAAGATGAATTACTTATTTCTGTTACTACTTCTGTAGTTTTATCTGATACACCCACTGGTTGGCAGTCTATATATATTTCTCCATTTCCACCCCCTCTTGATGGACCTTTTGCATTATAAAATAAATTTGGACCTGTTTTTATATCATATGGATTATTTATTATTATTGATTGTAATTTTGTTAAACTTTCCGGCATCATATCTAATGATGCTTCTAAAGGACTATATACTATATAATCTACATTTTCAGAACAAGGTTGATAGGGCTCTGTAGCTGAATAAGAAAAAAATGGCTTTCGCGGAACTAACAAATTTAAATTAAATTTCGGAATATTTACATTTGTTGTTTCACCATCCGATGGTGCATTAGAAGATACACTATCTATTAATGTTTTAAAAAACATTGCACTTTCACTTGAAGTATTATTACTCTTTATTGGTATACAAACTAACAAAGGTTTAGCTCCAGTATTTGATGTATGTATTATTATTAATTCTCCATCCGTTTTTTGATTATTATATGAATGTAATGAAGGTATATACAATCTTATTTCTTTTACATCATATCCTATGGAATTATATATAACCGGCGGAGGTGAAGATTTATCATAGGATATTGATATATATTCTCCTCTATTTGTTGCTATACATAAACTATTATTGTAATTAAAACTATAGGAACATTTATAAATACATTTACCCGTAATTTTTGAAATACTTATATCTATTGGTGCTGTGGCATTTGGACAACTCATTTATATTATATTAAGGAATTAATTTTTTATTTCTTTAGTAAACTTTTCTAAATGTAGAATATGAAATTAACAAAAAAACGTTTAGAAAAGATTATATTTAATAATGGAAAACAAACCAGAAAAAAATATAAAAAAACATCAAAAATACTCAAACATACTAACACAGCCAGACACAAAAAACAATTTAATCTACGAAATTATACACTTAAATTTACAGAAATGGTAAATATTTAATTGTATCATTTTCATATATTGTTACTTTGAATGGTTCATTATATCCTTCAACATAAATTGTATCTCCATCAAATATCTGATCAACTCCATAATCATTTAATGCACTTCTACCTTTAAATGAAATTGGTAATTTAACATTATTATGTTGGTTAGAAATCGTATAATATTGCCATTTATCTCTATTTGTAAATAGAGGCCTTCCCATTAAAGGTAATATATTGTCTTTTGATATACCATTTAAAGGCGTTATTATACCCATTTGACGATATGTTGTATCAACTGCCCCAATGTTAGTTGATACATTAATAGGAACAGCCCCAGGCGGAATATATGTTACTTGGGGAACGAAATAACGCTCGTCTCTATATGGAGCAACATATGGATTTAATAATACATCTTTTGGTAAATTAGTATAGGGCCAACTTGGTAAAAAACCACTAAACCAACTTGTTGGTTCTATAACGCTTTTATTTTCAACTGTTATATTATCAGTATCTTTTACTATTATATTCTTTCCTGTAGAAATATTCATATAAATAAAAAATCCTAAAACTAACAAAATAATTAAAAGTAGACAAAATGTAACATTTTCTATACAAATTATTCCGGGAGGACACTTTTTCATTTATATATCATACTAAAATATATTTTTAGTATAATATATAATTTGTATTACTTATACATTTCCTTTTGGATTTCCTGCTATTGGAGCAATAGCTATATTACCAATATTTTTTAACGATTCAGATAAACTTCCAATTTTAAAATCTTTTAGCAAATTTTTAGCCCCTTCTAAAACGGGAACCATATTATTCATTGTTTCAAATAAATTTTGTTGTTGTTTCATTAATTTTTGAGTATCTGTTGTTAGTTGTTTAATTGAATCACTTCCCAATAAATTATCCAAGTTTGCATATGATTGTTCAATAGTTGTTGCATAATCTATCCTTGAATCATTTGTTCCTGATTTATAATTTTTTTTAACAGTCATTTTTTCTCCAAAACCTTCTGGACCTGTATTATCATTTGATATGTTTTTATCAGGATTATTTACATCCATAACAGGAGGAATATGATTAGACTTTTTATTATTATTTGATTCTTTTGTTCGCAAGTTGCGAACAGTTGATTCTTCAGATTTTTTATTTTCTAATTGTTTATATAGTTCTGAATTATTTTTACTATTTTCTACAACAGAAATATAGTTTGCTATATCAGAATCTTTAGATTCTATATTATTAAGAGCTTGAGGTTTTGAACCTGAAGAGAGAGTTGAACTACTTTGATTGTCTAAACCTTCTCGCATTTTTTTATTTGCTATTAAAAAATTAGTTGCAATTAAAGCAACTAACAAAATAACAGCCATATTTTTACTAAATTGATACGTTAATAAACTAACTAATGCGAAAAATATAACAGCGTTTATTTTATTTGTTACTAAATAACCAAGTATGTTTGTAGCTGCTAAAAATACTATAAAATACAAAAAAAATTTGTTAGTTAATAATTTTGATGCTTCACTTGCAAAACTCATATTATATATATATTGTTTTAAAAAAAAATTGAATAAAATAAAATATTTATTAATTAAATCATAAGAAAAATGCAAAACCATTCTAATGGTTTCAAAAATAAATATTATCTAATGCTATGTGAATTACACTATCCAGGAAGACATGGGAAAACTGAAAATAGTCATCCTAATATTGAAAGTCATTATATTGTATATGATAGATTTGAACCTTTTACTGGTAGAGCGTATAGCCTATTAGAGGATTTTATTGAATATGATTCAGATTCAAATGACGAATTTCAGGATAATAGAATTTTAAGAATGAATGATGAAATGGAATTTTTGAGAACAAATTATTCAAATCCTGCTAACTTTAATCCACAATATTTTGGATACCATCCTATAATAAGAAATTACCATAATATTATTTTAAAACAAAATTATATTAAACCCGAAATAGGCGAATACATAATTTTACCATCACAGGAGTCTATTGCTATACTAAAAACATTTTGGTTACGTATAATTCAGAAAAAATGGAAAAAAGTATTTAATGAACGTAAAAATATTATGAAACAACGATGTTATTTATCTAATTTATTAATTAGAGAAATACGAGGCAAATGGCCTGATTCTTGTTTAAATCTAAATGGTTTAAAAGGAATGCTTAGTAATCTAAAATCTTATTCTAATCATAAAGAAAAATAAAAAACGATTACATTGATTTACTATTAGACTTATTCATACTTCTTGATATTGACTTTGAGCCATCTGATGATTTGCTTATAATAGAACTGGCTTTTTCTAAATTTTTACTTTTCTTATAAGTATAACCTCCTCTCATTTTTTTATGCGTTTTTCTATGTATCTTTTTCATAATTCTACGACTTCGTTTTTTTCCACCAAAAGTTTGTTTAGAGGAAGGCACTTTAATTTGATTATTATTTAATATTTGTCTTATTGCAGATTCATCTCCACTATCAAATTTACTAATATTATCATTAATTAGTTTTTGAATTTGTCCCTCCAATGAATTTATAAATTGTCCGTATTCACGTTTATCTGAATTGGTTCGTAGAGAATGCAAATTATTTACATTTCCTTCAATATCATATTCAGATTGTTGAAGCCCCTCTTTAACCATTGAGTCAGAATCAATCATTTTTTTAATTGCCTCAATATTGCTGCTTATAATATTGAATTGTTCGGCTATATTATCACTTTGCAAATCCCCCAATTCATTAGCAATTCTATCTATTAGACTTACTTGCTGACCTAAATATCCACTTATATCTTCAATACGTTTTACTAATGTTTGAACTTGTTCATTAGCTACATTTAAAGCATTTTCAGCGGCAGTTTTTTCTTTTTGTAGGGATTGCTTTTCATTATTTAAAGTCTGAATATCCGAATCTTTTTTTACGTTAGAATTAGTTAAATCTTGAATTTTTTTATCTTTATCTGAAATTTGTATATTCAAATTTTTAATATTAGCTTCTAAATCTTGAGTACGTTTGGTAGCTTCATTTAGAGAGGTTTGGGCTTTTTGTAATAAGTTTTTATTATTATCAAGTTGTTGTTGTAAATCTACTATTCTTTGTTTCAAATTTGGCACCGATGCCAGAGTGCTACTATTTTTTAAATCTTTTAATTGATTCGCTATTTCTCCTAATTTAGCTATTAAATTTGCTTTATAATTTATTACACGTTTGGATTGTTCTTCTACCTTTTTAGTAATGGATGAAATAGTTAAATTTAAATTATTCAGTGCTCCATCTAAAGGATTTGCCATTTATATATTATTATTTTATTTTTTCATTAGGAACTAAGTTTTATTTATGTGCGTAATAATTCCTCTAATTCGTCCTTAACTTTATCAATCTCCTGAATTATATCCTTTTGGTCATGTTTTGCATTTCTAAGTTGATAGTCTAAAAGATTTTCAGTCTTAATTAAATCATTAATATATTCCTTAAGTAAAATAAGAGCATCACGTTGTTGTTGTTTTTCATTTAAAATATAATCCAGATATTTTGAATAATCATCTTGAACTCCAATAAGATAGTGATTTAACTTTTGTTTTTTATCCAAATCTATTTTCTTATTAACTAACAACTTCTTTTTATTTCTTATTTCTTGCTCTATTTGTAATAGATTTAAATCTCTTTCCGCTAATGGTAAGCTCATTCTTATTTTAATAAGTTATAAAATTTTTTTTAAGAATATTTTATTAAAAAAATATAAAATCTATACTATATATAATTTAGGATGTCCAAGATTAATTTAGAAACTTTGTTAGCTCCTGACGATAATAGATTTGTAATGTTTCCAATCAAACACGAAGATATCTGGCAAATGTATCAAAAACAAGTTGATTGTTTTTGGAGACCTGAAGAAATAGATTTATCAAAAGATTTAGCACATTGGGATGGTCTCAATAAAGACGAACAACATTTTATTTCTATGATTTTAGCTTTTTTTGCTGCATCCGACGGCATCGTTTTAGAAAATCTAGCTCAACGATTTATGAGTGATGTACAAATATCTGAAGCAAGAGCTTTTTATGGTTTTCAAATTGCTATGGAAAATATTCATAGTCATACATATAGCAATTTAATTGAAACTTACATAAAAAACAAAGAGGAAAAATTCAATCTATTTAATGCTATTTCTAATTACCCTTGTATTAAAAAGAAATCCGATTGGGCACAAAAATGGATTCATGATAATAGATCCAGTTTTGCTACTCGTTTGGTTGCGTTTGCTTGTGTTGAAGGTATATTTTTCTCGGGGGCATTTTGTAGCATTTTTTGGCTTAAAAAACGGGGATTAATGCCGGGATTAACTTTTAGTAATGAATTAATTTCTCGTGATGAAGCATTACATTGCGAATTTGCTGTACTTTTATATTCTAAATTAATTAAAAAAATAGATAAATCTCGTATTCATGAAATTATTAAAGAATCTGTTGAAATTGAAACTGAATTTATTTGTGAGGCATTACCATGTAAATTAATTGGAATGAATAGTCAATTAATGACTCAATATATTCAATTCGTAGCTGACCGTTTATGTGTCCAACTCGGATACAAGAAAATTTATAATGTTAATAATCCTTTTGATTGGATGGAGCTTATAAGTTTGGAAGGAAAAACTAATTTCTTTGAAAAAAAAATATCTGAGTATGCTTTGGCGAATAAAAAAATCAATGATAATGATTTTGAATTTACAGCTGATTTTTAGAAAAACAATTTTAGCCTTTACATGGGATTGAGTCAATGAAAAATTGTTCAAAATATAATTCGGAGCTAATTATATTTTGGTTTTACACATTGAAAAACTAATAAAAAACTCTTATTCCTGTCGGAAATATAACTAACAAATATGCAATCATAAAGTATTTTTATAAATTTGAAACTATTTCAATAATAAAATTGATTTAATTCAATTAAAAAACACATAAGTAAAAATGAAATTATTGAAAAGTAATATTCCACCACTCATTTTTGGAACCTGGGTTTTACGAGTTACCAATGATATAAATATAGAAAATGGATTAAATTATATAATTATAAATGATGAACCAGTTATAAAATTAAAAACTATTAAAAAAGAAGGTTTATTTGGTATAAAAAAATCCAGAACTGTTTTGATTGAAAATATAAAACAAATTTCTAAAAATACTTATAATTTTACATTAAATTATGCTATAAAGAATATTTATTCTTATTCTTTATTAGGTATTGAAATACCAGAAATAAAATCAAATAGTATGTCGTATAATAAAATAAAAGATTTATCTATAAATATTTTTGATAAAACACTCCTAATAACAGATAAAGATTTTTGTTATTACTATATATTTGATCTAAATGTTGGTAAAATAAGGTATCCAGATATAGAAACTAATATAAATACGTTTTTATTTACGCAATTCATAAGTATTTTATTAAGTGTTTTAATTACAAAATTTTTATAATTTATAATTTCATTTATTGAGAAAGTTAGAACATAAATATATTTTTTAATGAATAATATATTTAGAATGATTTCTTGTAAATTATGTGGAGGTTTAGGAAACCAATTATTTCAAATTTTTACAGTAATTGCTTATGCTGTAAAACATTCAAAAGCTTTTTTCTTTTTAAATAATCATCAATTAGGAAATGGTGAAAATGGTGTTACAATAAGATATACATATTGGAATACTTTTTTATCTGGATTAAAACCATTTTTAAAGAATAGTAATGAAATACCAGAATTAAATATTATATATGAAAAAACATTTATGTATAAAGAGATTCCAAAAAATTTACAAAATACTTATGGCACCTTGTTAGTTGGTTATTATCAAAGTCCCAAATATTTTCATAATTATAAGGAAATTATCTGTAAATTTTTACAAATTGATTTGAATAAAAATTCCGTTTATGATCGGGTTAAAATAAATTTTAAAGATATTTATTCAATATCATTACATTTTAGATTTGGTGATTATAAAAATTATCCTAATATTTATCCTATATTGGATTATAATTATTATAAAAATGCATTAAAATATATTGAAAATGAAATATCAAAATTGAGTAAAAAAAAAGAAATAGTTGTGATATATTTTTGTGAGGAAGAAAGCTTATTAGAATCAGAGTCTATTATTGAACAGTTAAAGCTAAATTTTCCAAAAATTGTATTTCAAAGAGCAAATAATAAATTGGAGGATTGGGAGCAAATGATATTGATGAGTTTATGTGATAATAATATAATAGCAAATAGTACTTTTAGTTGGTGGGGTGCATATTTTAATTCAAATTTAAGTAAAATAGTTTGCTATCCGGATCAATGGTTTAGTCCAGAATTAAAAAAGGAAACCAAGGATTTATTTTTAGAGGATTGGATTGCAATTCCAACAAACTAATTATTTTTATTGATAATGACTTCTTTAGCAACATTAGATAAAATTTTATTTAAATTTTTGTTAGTTTCTTCTTTGGAGATACCACACATAGAATTACTAACAATTTTTAAATACAAATTATTTTTCTTAGAGTTAGCATTAATACAATCAGGGTTTTTTTCTTTCCATTTGGTTATTTGTTTAATATTATGATTAGCAATAGTTTTAATTGCGTTTGTTAGTATAGGTTTATTTTCTTCTTCTTTATTCCAAGTATTATTACTTTTAATATATAAAACTTCTCTTTTATAATCGGAGCAATGAATGGGCCTGTCGTATTCTCCGAGACGTTTAAGATTTTTTAGAATAATATTAGAGATACCTTCAATGTATCCTTTTCGTCCAGTATATTCAAGGTCATCTAAACTGAGTTTAATATTTTCAACAAATTCATCAATATTCATAGCATTTTTACATGTTTCATTCAAATATAAATTTAAATTAAATGTTTTATTATTATTATTATTTGAATTATTAAATTGAGTATTATTTGTGATGTTAGTATTATTATTATTATTATCACAAAGTTTATTAATAGTATTATTTTGTTGTAAAATAACATTAGTTAATTCTTTATTTTGTTCAATAACTTTTAAAATGAGTTCAGGAGTAATTTGTTCTTTAAATGATAGATTATCTTTTTTAGAGAATAAAAAATTGCAAGAATTTTGATGTTTATATAATCCTGAATAATATTTATAAATTTTTCCGCATTCGCAATAAAATTCGGAAGATTTTGAATCTTTGATTTCATTTTCAATTAAATTTTGATTGTCATAAATTTCTTTAAGATGTTTAGAAGTCAAGCAATGTTTATGGAAATCTTTTTTATTATTGGTAAAATATTCACATTTATTGCAACAAAAATCCACAGCATATTCTTGTTGGGATTTTTTAGGGGATTTTTTGGGGATTTTTTTGGGATTTTTTTCTTTTAGATGTTTAGATGTCAAACAATGTTTATTGAAATCCTTTTTATTACATGTAAAATAGTCACATTTATTACAAAAAAAATTTTGGGGAGAAATTTCAGGGGATTTTTGGGGATTTTTTATTTCCATTTTATATCCATTTTGTTCCATTTTGGGTTTCAGTGTCAAATATTTTTCATCAATCTCTAATTTACTACTTGAAATATGGTCACAAATATTTAGGGGATTTTTTGATGGGATTTTTTGGGGATTTTTTATTTCCATTATCCTTAATATTTGGAAATAAAAAAAATCCCTTTAAATAATTTTTAAGAAAAAATGTAAAAATTATCGTCACAAATTTTTACTTAGAAAAATGATTTTAAGACGATGTCAGTCTCCAGCACCCCTTTTTTCAAAAAGTCTTTTGGTTTTTTAAAAATGGACAAAAAAAATGTCCAAAATTGAAAAGTCAATTTACTTTTTGGATTAAATTTTCACATCGATAATATAATATATTAAAACTACTTAAAGAAAATTGGAAGATTTTTCTTTAAGTTGTTTTACAATATATTTGTAAATCCACAAGCCTACCTTTCTCTTTTTATTCGTTTTTGTATCATTTTTCTTTTCCCTCATTTTTATATCAATATGACTGAATTTTATAATGATAAACCATATTTTTTATTATATGGAGCTAATGGATGGATTGGCACACAAGTTTATAATTTGTTAGTTTCCATGGGAATTAAAGTTGAAAAATCTAAATGTAGAGCTGATAACTATGAATCTGTTGATGTAGAAATTAGCTCAAATACAGAATTAACACATGTTATGTCTTTTATTGGAAGAACACATGGCATATTTGAAGATACAGAAATTTTAACTATTGATTATTTAGAGAAACCAGGAAAATTAGTTGAAAATATTAAAGATAATTTATATGCACCTATTGTTTTATCATCCATTTGTAAAAAATATAACAAACATTTTACTTATTTAGGAACTGGATGTATATTTGATTACGATGATTCTCATTATTATGGAGATGAAACCACCGGATTTAAAGAAGATGATAAACCTAATTTTTTTGGTTCATCTTATTCCATTGTTAAAGGATACACGGATAGACTAATGCATGACTTATTTAATGAAGATGTTCTTAATATTAGAATAAGAATGCCTATTACCGGGGAGGTTAATTCTAGAAACTTTATTACAAAAATTACAAATTATAAAAAAATTTGTTCTATTCCAAATTCAATGACTGTATTAGATAATTTACTACCAATTATGATTAATTATGCATTGGATTATAGAAAAGGAACTATCAATTTAACCAATCCAGGATTAATATCACATAATGAGATTTTAGAGATGTATAAAGAAATTATTGATCCAAATTTTACTTGGGAAAATTTTTCTATAAAAGAACAAAATGAAATTCTCGCCTCTAAAAGATCAAATAATTGTTTAAATACAACCACTTTAGAGTTGGAACATACTAACAATGTAAAACCAATAAAAGAAGCTGTAAGAGAGATTTTAATAAAAATGAGAAAAAATATGACAGAAACATAATTAGCGTTTATAATATTAAAAATAATATATATCATTCTATTATTATGAAATTGTTAGTTACTGGTTGTTGCGGGTTTATTGGTTCTAATTTTGTAAATTTTTATTTCAATCAAAATAAAAATGTAGAAATTGTTAATTTGGATGCTATGTATTATTGTGCATCCCCATTAAATATTGATGAAAAAGTGCGTAATTCAGAAAGATATAATTTAGTAAAAGGAAATTTATGCTCATTTGATTTAATAGCAAATATATTAGAAATTTATAAAATTGATATTGTAATACATTTTGCTGCACAATCTCATGTTCAAAATTCTTTTGATAATGCATTACAATATACACATGATAATGTAGTTGGAACACATACTTTATTAGAAGCTTGTCGTAAATATGGAAAAATAAAAAAATTTATTCATATTTCTACCGATGAAGTTTATGGAGAATCCATGTTATCTGAAAATGAAGAGAAAAAACATGAAGGTTCGGTTTTATGTCCTACTAATCCATATGCTGCAACAAAGGCAGCTGCTGAATTAATTGCCAAATCCTATTATCATTCATTTAAAATGCCAATTATCATAACAAGGGGAAATAATGTATATGGACCAAACCAATATCCTGAAAAATTAATCCCAAGATTTATTGAACAATTGAACAGTGGTAAAAAAGTAACAATTCAAGGAGATGGCTCTAATGTAAGAGCATTTTTACATGTAAATGATGTTTGTTCTGCTTTAAAATTAATTTTAGAAAAAGGAGAAATAGGAGAAATATATAATATTGGCAGTGATGATAATCAAGAATATACTGTTACCCAGGTGGCACATATATTAATAGAAAAAATAACTGGAACAAATGATTACGATAAATGGATAAGTTATATAGAAGACAGACCTTTTAATGACAAAAGATATTATATAAGTAATCAAAAAGTAAAAAATTTAGGATGGGAAATTAAAACAGATTTTAACACAGGAATTGATAATTTAATTTCAAAAATACATTCATCCAAGTAAATAAAAAATAAAAATAATAATTATTTTTTTATTCATATTAGACCCTTTATTTTCTATTATTTCTCCTGGTGTTTTTATGCTTTTTAGGAATACATTTCTTTGTGCTCCCTCCAAATATACCTGTTAAAAATAATGTCCCTAATCCGGCTCCTAATACAGCAGACGCCCCTATTGTTGTAGCAACGGTAGAGGGATTAGATTTAGCGTAATCCAGTGCTTCTTTACTAACATTCACCACTCCCTTACCAATTTTTGAGATATTATTAGTATTTGAGATATTATTAGTATTTGAGATATTATTAGTATTTGAGATATTATTAGTATTTGAGATATTATTAGTTCTTGAAATAATGGATTCTGGTTTTTGTATTTGTGATATTTTTAATTCGGGTTCTAAAGTTTTACCTTTAATTGTATCTATTTTAGGAGGACTAATAAAAATTTTATAAGAATAATTTAAATCTAATAAATTTACTTTTAACCAACATTCAAATTCTCCACCAAAATTCCAATCATCATTTATGAATTGTGCAAAAGGAGATTTAAAATTCGTTTCAATATATTGTTCGGATGGATTTAAAACTATATTATATGTTAATATTTTTTGATTTTTACCAGATTGACCTATTATACTAAATTTATCTGCAAATAAACTTATAAACATATCTATTGAAACTTGTATACAATTTTGAATACGAAGAATATCTATAATATTAATTCTATTCATAAAAATAGGAATTTTTTGTTTAATTAAATTCATTAGCATTAAATTAAATTCATCACATGAACCATCATTACCATATTTTTTATTGATTTTTTCTATAAGTTCTCGTTCTATAATTACATTATTTATTATAGCATTAGTTCTATGTAAATCACTACCAACTTTATCTTTTATAAGTGGAATATTTAAGTTGCCATTTTTAAAAAATGATTCATTGGAATACCATAAACATTTAGTTAAAAAAATATATAAATTAGAACTGGAGGAAGAATTCAAAGTTAATTCTAAAGATTCGTTAAAGTTATTCTGACTTAAATAACTTAATAACTGTTCTATATTAGTAAATGATGTTTGAAGCAGGTTTAATTTATCTTGTTCTTTATCAATCCCAGAATTAGCTATAATTTGTTTATAAATTTTATCTATTTCAATAAAAACTTGGGTTGTGGGAAGAAATTCGGGTTTCCTTTTTATAAATGATTTGTATCGTTTTATTAATTTTTCATTTTTAAATAAAAATGATTTTTTTATTTGTGGATTAGAATTGGAAAAACTTTTTGATCTATATTCTTTATTTGACATACTATATTATATATGTAAAATAAATTATGTTACAAAAAAAAATAAAATTATTATTCTTCTTTAGCATCTTGTTGTAATTCTTCCAATTCTTCGTATTCAACTTCTGAGTCATCGTCAAATTCAGCAACAAGTTCTACTTCGGGTAGTTCTTCATATTCTATACCATTCCATCTTATATTTTTACTATTAAATAGCTGATTCATATTAATAACTTCGTGTTTATCTTCAGAAGTAAATTTTGTAAATAATTTAGTAACTTGAGAATCATCTCTAAATCTTACGCTATATTCTTGTTGAATATTATTACGTCCAATACGTCCTAAAGCTTGAATAATTTTTTCTTGTGTAAGTTCAAGATCCTTACTTAAATAACCGTGACAGAATTGGTAATTAGTGCCATAAATATAATCACTATCTGCAATGATTAAATAGAGTTTTTGTAAGTCAGCTAATTTTTTCATAATTTCTGTATAAGCACTGCTCCTATGTTCAGTAAAAACACCAATTCCAAGAAGTAATAAAATCTTCCAACTATCATCAACATCCCTAAGTAACATAATAGATATAATAATATTTTCTTCAATATCACTTGTAAATGCTCCCGAATAGTTAAGTCCTTTAGCCCATTTTTCCAAATGTGCAATTCTATTTGGAATGAACATATCATCAAGAGTAGCGTTTTTGGCCATATTTTTCAAAGTAAGTATATCTTCTCTCATTTTAGAAATTTTTCTATCCTCAGTCTTATCCACAATTTTATTAGCAATTTTAGACTTACTTTTTCCATCTTTTTTACCTATTAATTTCTTTGCTTCTTTAGATAAATCATTTAAACTACCTGCTAACTTAGCTGCCATCTTAGTTTCTTCAAATTCAAGTTCTTTTTCTATTTGATGAATTCTTTCATTAATTTGATTATTATATTCTATTTTTTCATAAATATCCTTCATAACAATTGCTGGAATATTAGCTTGTTGAATACAAAATTTTGCTATTTTTGATAAGTCATTAGCTAAGAAAATGGTGGGTCCATCAGTTAAGGTATAAGCATCTTTAGTTGTAATATAAACTCCAGAACTTCCTGGATGTTCACTATCAGAATTTGTCGCATTAGTTTGAAGTGATACTATACGAGAAATAGGTTCGCCTTGTTGGGTCTTAATTGCACTTGCAGTTGCTAATGAGTTTGATTTAGAAATAACATTTCCCTTAGGGTCAATTGTATTATTAAATTTAATTCTCTTAGTCCTTTCAATTCTAAAATGATTGAAAACTCTGCTCCAAGATGTAGGAATAATATTTTTTAATAATTTAAGATAATAGATTTTAATAGTCTTCATGTCAATATCATCAACCGAAGTAAAGTTTCTTTCAAATATTGAAGAGGCTTTATGAAGATTATTAGTCTCAACGTAATGAATAAATTCAGACGCCTCTTTAAGATCAAAATATCTTAAGAGAGTCATATTTTCTTCACAATGAGACACCGTTTCAAGAATTTTTGAATAATCTTCATGAAGATAATGAGGCATTATAACATAACCATTATTATTAATTAGAGGAATTGTTTTACGACAATCATGACTTACAATATTACTAATATTAGCATCAGGAAATTTGTCTTTAAAATCAGCTATAGTTTGTGTTAATTCATACATTTTTGGCAGTGTTGCGGAAGATAAGACAAAGTTTGGAATAATATTTTCCTTCCAATTTTTTTTAATGACTTTATGAAGGTCATGGTCTTGATAATCCATTGTAATGGTTGGTTCATCCCAATAGGTAACTATATCATGAATAGAATTAAAGGAAGCCATATAAAACATTGCGGGCAAATAAGACCTAATATCACAAATAATAATTTCTACCTTGTTACCAACTGTATTATCAACTTTTCTAATTTGTCCACTGCGTTTATCTCTTGTAAATTCCTTGGCAGCAAAATAATGTAACCGCACATCTTCTGCTGCAGAACATCCAAAGGCAAATGCAATGCGTTTATTAATATAAATTGCTGATCTGGCAAGAGCAAGACCAACATGTCTAGCAGCACAAACAAATATAACTTTATATTTTTCGGATAATCCAAGAGGAGTCAATGTTTTTCCAGTGCCTGTAGGAGCTATATACAAAACTAATTTTGGTTTGGATGATTTAATAGCTGTATAAATTTCTTTCTGGTGGTCATATAATGATAAATCACTGTATTTTAAGATATTTGGATTTTTTTCAATAAATTCAGATGAATTATGAACAATATAAAGAAGATTTACATCATTTTCATATTTTTTAATAAATATTACAATAATTTCTTTTAAAAATCTATTCACTTTATCAACATTATTATGAATGAGTTTACTAAGAGTATAATAATAATATAGCCATTTTGGATTATTTTTATATTTTAATTGAACCATTTGTTCCAAATTATTAAATAGAATAAATTCGTAAATATTTGTTTCATTATTAATATTTTCTGTATTTAATCGTGATAATCGGATTAAGTCACTACTTTTTAATTTAACAATGGAACCAATATTAATATAATAAACGCTATTATCATTTATTATATTTTCTTGACTTTTAGTTTTTTTAAGATTTGGATTTGGTCCAAATTGAATAAAAGGAACACTATGATTATCAACAAGTGTCCTCACTTTATCAGCAAAGAACTTTGCATATAAAAATTCTTCAATTTGTGTATTATATTCTATCTTTAGGTGTGTAAAGATAGAATCAGTTTTATTAATTTTTAAATGAACATTAGAGAATCCCTTTACTATTAATTGTAATATTTCAATCTCATCCTTATGAACTGGAATTTCAATTCCATCCCATTCAGATTTAGTTAATTTTCGTTGTTTAAGATCCATTTAAACTGGTATGTAAGTAATAATATGTTTATTTCTTTATATTCTTTTACAAATTCAATTTTAAATTGCAAATTTTATTTATGGGAAGTAAATATTTTTTTTCTAACAACGACCAAAAATATAGAAAAAATTGATTTGGAAATAAATATTAAAGGAGTAATCATTCTGTATGAATTATTCAAAATTATTTAGAAATGTCCAATAATTTTAAAATTGTAACAATTGAAGGTAATATTGGTTCTGGTAAATCTACACTACTCGAGAATTTAAAAAATCATTATAATAATAATTCACATGTGATATTTTTGAGAGAACCAGTTGATGATTGGGAGAAAATTAAAGATAATAATGGTAATACAATGTTAAAGAAATTTTATGCTGATCAAGAGAAATATTCATTTGCATTTCAAATGATGGCATATATTTCACGATTAAAAATTTTAAGAGATATAATTAAAGAAATAAATTCTGTTAAAACAACATTAGTTGAAAACAGATTGGAAGAATTAAACCTAGAAAATGAATGTAATAAAGAGACAAATAAACAAAAATATATTATTATAACAGAGCGTAGTTTATATACAGATAAACACGTTTTTGCAAAGATGTTACATGACCAAGGTAAAATAGAAGATGTTTGTTATCAAATTTATTTGAATTGGTTTGAAGAATTTGCTATGGATTTTCCAATAAATTATTCAGTATATGTGAATACAGATCCAAAAAAATGTTATGAAAGAATTCATAAGCGTGCGAGAGAAGGTGAAGAAGTAATTCCATTAGCTTATTTAGAATCATGTCATAATTATCATGAGGAATTTTTAGATGAAAATAAAGGTATTAAAACAAATAAGTTAATTTTAGATGGTAATGTCGATATTTATGAAAATGAAAAAATAGTAGATGAATGGTTAGAAAAAATAAACAAATTTATACAAAATCAATAATAATAATTTATTATTTTTTTTACCAAAAAATGATGTATATTTTATTGATTCATGGGAAACATATTGGAAATCATTATATAATATAGATAAATATATTATAGATAAATTTATATTTACATCAAATTGGATGAATAATAATTTAGAAAATTTATTACATTGTATAAATAAAGATGAAAAAATAATTTCCCAACCCGAATTTGTATTATATTTTGATGGTTGTAGTAAAGGTAATCCTGGTCCAGCAGGAATTGGCGCTGTAATTTTTAAAAATGGTGTAGAGATTTGGTCCTCATATAAATATATTGGAAATAACAGAACAAATAATGAAGCAGAATATTCTGCACTTATATTTGGGCTTGAGGGAGCTGTTGAGAATAAAATAATAAATTTAGCTGTTTTCGGGGATAGTTTACTTGTAATAAATCAAGTTAATAATGTTTATAAAGTAAACAAATCAAATTTAATTGATTTACATGAAAAAGTTGTAAGTTTAAAAAAAAATTTTGACTTTATAAATTTTAATCATGTTTCAAGAAAGTATAATAAAAGGGCTGACCAATTATCAAATTTAGCATTAGAATTTGAAGAAAAATAAATTCTTCTAATTTGCCTTTAATTTGCCTCTAATTTGCCTTTAATTTGTATATAATTTGCCTTTAATTTGTATCTAATTTGCCTTTAATTTGTATCTAATTTGCCTTTAATTTGTATCTAATTTGCCTTTAATTTGTATCTAATTTGCCTATAATTTGCCTCTAATTTGCCTCTAATTTGTATCTAATTTGCCTTTAATTTGACTCTAATTTGCCTATAATTTGCCTCTAATTTGCCTCTAATTTGCCTCTAATTTGGCTCTAATTTGCCTCTAATTTGACTCTAATTTACCTCTAATTTGCCTCTAATTTGCCTCTAATTTGCCTCTAATATTTCAGTAAACCAATATTTAGTAACTGATTTGGTTTATATTTCAATAAATCTAATTCTTTTTTTGTTGTAGGAAATAAATCTTTACCATAAATATCTTGAAGCATTAACCATTCAAATATTCCTCCTAAATACACAAAAATATTGTAGAATCCTAAAGAATACAATTGTTGATATTTTTTATTAATTGTTTCGTCATTACAATTTCGCCCATATATGATAATTCTAATACTTTTGTTTTCTTTTATAATTTTATTAATAATAACTTCCTCTTCTTGGGCTATAGTTGTATTGTTTATCAAACATTCTTGCTCTGTTAGAGGTAATGTATTTATTATTAAATAAATTTCTGGATTTTTAATAACTGTTTGCATATCTTCAAAATTTATTTTTTTCATTGATTGAGTATTTCCCATATTTAATTTATGTTTTTAGTTTTTAAATATTTAACAAACTAAAAATATTTTATTGAAATTTTCTTTATATTTTTTGAATTATAATTTTACTTTTCATTTTTCATTCTGGTTTTTACCGAAGGCAAGAAATAAATACAAAATACGCATTGCTCTAAAAATAAAAAAAAAAAATAATCTAATGAAACTGAACTATAATCTCAACCTTTTCTTTTTTTATACTTTTTGTCGCTGATATTGACAATTCTTCTCGTTTCTTTCGTGTCTTAGAATTATCTCCAATTGATTCTTTTCGTTTAGAGGTGCTATTACGATTATTCATATCCTTTTCTATTTCATTATAATTTTGTTCTATATAATCTACTACCTTATTCTCCAATGCCCATTTGAAAAAATTAAGTTGACCTATTGTAGTTTCAATAAATTTTCCATTAGTATAGGGAATGGAGATTCGATCCCATCTACAAAAAGGATCAAATCTTTTTTTGCTATAAGCTTTTAATTTTAATTTATAATCATCATAAACCTTAAATCGTCTGGTAATATTATCATTAGTTCCTTCAATCATATAAACTGTATAATATTTCTTTGCATAGTTTGTAGCAAACCAATCAACAATGCGAAGAGATATTTTAGAATCACCAGTAATAATCTTTAACATTTTATCAAGATTATTATTGGGATTATAAATTCCATCCAAATCATCTGTCTTAAAAAAAGAAATTAAATTCTTAAGTAATAAATCATTTTGGGTTGTATAATTAGAATTGTTCATTATTTAAGTTTTTCAAAAATTTATTTAAGTTGTTTTATTCCTAAATTAAATTATTTTCCTTTTTACGAATTTAATATCTAAATAAATATTATTATGGCTTCTTTAATTGATCAATATTTTGGTCCTCTTCCAAGAGAGTATTGTGTCTATTTTTATGCTCTTTCAATAGTGTTTGGTATTTTGTTTGTCATTAGTATCATTTCTATAGCATATTTTATGATTACTCATATTAAGAAAGTTAATACTATGTTTATAGTTAACTCTGTCTTTATTTTACTAAATACATTCTTAGCTTATTTATCCAACCGATTACTTCATACAATGTGCGTTAAAAGTATCTAAACTGGTTATATTGTTAGGTTTTTTTTAGAGCAATGCGCAAGTTTATTTTTGCTAAACAAAAAAAAATTCATATATTTAGTTTAGCAAAAATAAATAATAACTTATTTACACATTAGGATATTATAGAATGTCCTTCCGGTCTTTATTCAAAATTTAGAGTAATACGTAATTTTCTCAAATCTTATATTCCAAACATTTGTTGGTTGTTAGTATTTCATCTTACAAAGAGGATGAAATAATAATATTTATTATATTTAATCATCATTTTTAGACTTTTCTTTTGATCGTTCAAATGTTGTATTTACAGGTTTTAAAAACATATCACGTGCAACTACATCATTAACATAAGTAGTTTGCAAAAAAGGATTAACACCTCTTTGAGTAATCATTTCACGATCAGCTATTTTTGTATCTAAATCTTCTCGTTTTGTGCCAGAAGTATTTTGGTTTCTTGAGAAAATTGAGTTAGTTATATTTATTAAGTCAGTGTCTTGGTTTAAAAAAGAATCATCTGCTAAAGATTGATTTATGGCATTCATCTGAGTATCATAACCAAAATCCTGTTGTATTTGATTATTATTTTTTTCTAACCTTGCGCTTTTATAATATGCTTCTCCTGTGCTCCATTTCCAAGTGGATGACATTATTATATTTGATTTAAAAATATAATAAATTATAAACTTAATTATTTTGTAAAATTTAGTTCAATTTCCTTCTTTAATTATTACCATATTTTTTGTAAACATAAAAGCATCTTTATTGGTTCTTCTTCTTTTTAAATTACACTCTAAACAAGAAATTACTAAATTTCCGCTATTATGCCCTATATCATTATTTATTCTATCAAGAGACCATTGGGTCATTTCTCTTACACGCTCATATAAAATATAAACATCTTTGGAACAATAACAACATTTAAGATTACATTTTTTTAAAAGATCTATTGTTTCTTCAAAACTAATAAATTCTTTTTCATTTAATTTTTTTTTTATTATATCTTGCTGTTTATAATTATAAATTTTATTTTTTATATGACTTGTTAGTTTTGATATATAAGTATTATTATTATCATTTTTTATGAAATTATCAGACAATAAAAAATATAATTGTCTTTTATGAGTTAATTCTTCTTCATTGAGGCCCCAACTTTTAGTTTCAACTCTCATCTTTTTTTCTTTTTCACAATTTATTTTTTTTGTTAGTTTATTTTTTTGGGATTCCTCTATTATTATTTTTCTTGTAGTATTTTCTTCATTTATTCCATTATTATTTTCCATATTATATATAATATAATATCGTTAAACAATTAAACTTTATGTAAAAATCAATATAAATATTATTCAAAATATATATATTGTTTTATTATTATTATTTAACAAAATTGAGTTAAAATCTATTTTACATAATAATATATAAAATGAGTAAAGAAATACAAACAACTGATTGTAATGAATTAAAAACACTTAAATATAAATCTATGATTTTAAATGGAGTGCCTTGGCCTGAGAGTAAATCTTCAAGCGACTTGGCGAATTTAGATAAATTTCTTGAAAATGAAAAAATAACAAATTCAAATGAACCTTGGAGTAAATTAGATAAAACTGCTAAAATTAAGAAACTAACAATATTTGCAGAAAATTATAAGATTTCTAATAATTTAAATATTAATGAATATGAACAATTAATAAATTTTTTTAGAGATTGCTTGGATAAAAAGAAATTACAACGAATTAAGGATGTAAATTATAATAAGGAAACGGGAGAAATTAAAGATATACCCTCATTATATTATAATAAACCAATGAATCATTTTACACTTAAAAATCTTGACAAAAGAGTATCCACTTTAAAAGGATTAGCTCCTAAGAAAAAACAAGGAACAGTTAAAAATATTAAAAATAAAGATGATTCTGAATCGGATTCGGAGTCTTGATTTATCAGGAAAATTTGTAATAAAATTGATTCAAATAATGGTTTAAAAATTTATATATATAATATAATTATGACTATTATTACAAATTTAAATATTCATTTAATTGATATTACACATCTTATTAAACCAGAAGAAGACTTCAAATACTTTAATGATGAGGAATCTTTGGAATTATATGAAACATGTATATATTTAATGGAAGAATTTATTAGAGAACATCCAGCTCTAATTTCAGAACCAGATTTTGAGGAAATCTTTGACGAAAATATTACCGAATTGATGCATTCTCATTTTGATTTTGATATATTTTACACTGATAATGCTGAGGATGAAATGGAAGAAATAATAGAAAATGCAAAGAATGATTTCTTTAAATATTATATACCACCACGTTCATATAATGATTCAATAATTAAAAAAGAACCTGATATACCATTTATAGAAAATCAACTCAATGTCTTAAGAAATAAACCTCAACCAACACAAAGAACAAAAGAATGGTATGAATTTCGTCATAATTTAATTACAGCTTCAAACGCATATAAAGCTTTTGAAAATCAAACCGTAAAGAATCAACTTATTTATGAAAAATGTCAACCATTAAATCAGAGTTTATATATTGATAATGATCCCGAAGGGACGCAAAAAAAAGATGATTCACTACCACAGGTAGAGAAGGGAGATGATATAAAAGAAGTTATTATGGTTAATACAAATACAACTCTCCACTGGGGACAAAAATATGAACCACTTTCTGTAAAAATTTATGAACACAATTATGAAACTAAAATAGAAGATTTTGGTTGTATTCAACATGAAAATTATTTGTTTTTAGGAGCATCTCCAGATGGAATTAATATTGATAAAAATTCACAAAGATATGGACGTATGTTGGAAATTAAAAATATTGTTAATCGTGAAATTGATGGAATTCCAAAAAAAGAATATTGGATTCAAATGCAGCTTCAAATGGAAGTATGTAATTTAGATGAATGTGATTTCTTAGAGACAAAATTTATTGAATATCCAGATTATAATTCCTATTTAAATGATACTTTGGATGAATATTATACCGATGAGGAGGGTATGGAGTTTAAAAATATATGTTTATCTAAAGATAATAAAATGAAAGGTTCTATTATTTATTTTCATACTAAAGAAGGAAAACCATTTTACATGTATAGACCTCTGGAGTTGAATCATCCATTTGATATTACAAAATGGGAAGAAAATGTAATTGATTATTACCAAAATAATCAAGAATTTAATTATACATACATGAAAACTATTTACTGGAAATTAGAAGAAATAAGTTGTGTGTTAGTTTGCAGAAATAGACAATGGTTTAAAGATAATATTTGTTATTTACAGGAAATATGGTCAACTATTGAAAAGGAAAGAGTTAGTGGTTATGAACATAGAGCTCCAAATCGTAAATCAAAAAAAGAAACTTTTAATCTGAATATCACTACTAATCAAAATGGTGGATGTTTATTACAATTTAATAAAGAAACAGGAAAAATAACAGTTGTTAAAAAAGATATTATATCATTACCGAACGTTTGTATACCAGAACTAAATGATATTGATATCAATTTCCCAAATGATTCTTAGTATAAAATATTTTCATTAGTTGGTATTGAAAAGTATAATTCATTTGGTTCAGTTCTATAATAACCAACTCTGGCACCTGGTCCCTCTTCAGCTGGAGGTAAAGGGGTAATTATATTAGATTTTTTATCGTGTTTATTATAATAAACCGCATTACAAAAATCCGCACGCACACAAGTTCCCTGATCTGGGTTATCATGATATCTTAAATTATTAGTTATTTGTTTAAATGAACCAAGTTTAAATACAGGATATTCCCACCAAATATCATTATAATTTTTATTGGATGTTTGATTTTTTCCTATTAATGGATAATCATCTAATATAGCTTGATCAACAGACTTTGGAAAAGTTCCAGGAGTTGATAAATCATATAAACCACTAAATCCTTCTATTTTTTTAATAAATGAAGCTAAACATAAACCAATAAATAGTATTCCTATTAAAAATAAAAGACTTCCTCCTAACGTGTAAAATTTATCTTTCATATAATATACATTTATATAAAAACTTATAAATTATACTTCGGAAAAACTGACTTAAAATTAAACTAACAAATATAAATATTAAATGGAATCTAATAATATTATGCATGTAACCAAAAGAAATGGTGAATTAGAAGAAATTGCGTTTGATAAAATTCTAACTAGAATAAAAAAATTAGGACAAGAAGCTTCAATACAAATTAATTACCAACAATTAGTTATGAAAGTTATCGACCAGTTATATGATACAATTTCTACAACAAAAATTGATGAATTGGCTGCTGAACAATGTGCGTCTCTTTCTACAATAAATCCAGATTATGGAATTCTTGCTGGACGTATTATAATTTCTAACCATCAAAAAAATACTGATTCTATATTCTCTAATGTTATGAGTGAATTATATAACTTTTGTGATGTTCATAAAACTCATAAACCATTGGTTTCTTCTACATTATGGGATTTTGTAAAAGAATATAATGTTGAGTTAAATAGTATGATTGATTATAATAGAGATTATCTAATAGACTATTTTGGGTTTAAAACGCTTGAAAGAGCATATCTTTTTAAAATGGGGAAAAATGTAATTGAAAGACCACAGCATATGTGGATGCGTGTAGCAATAGGAATACATGGAGATTTAAATAATCCAAATTCATTAGAATTAATTAAAGAAACTTATGATTTAATGTCACAGAAATATTTTACACATGCTACTCCTACTCTTTTTAATGCAGGAACGCCAAGACCTCAAATGAGTTCTTGTTATTTATTGGCTATGGAACATGATAGTATAGATGGAATTTTTAATACATTAAAAGATTGTGCACATATTTCTAAATGGGCTGGAGGAATTGGATTACATGTCCATAATATTAGAGCAAAGGGTTCTCATATTCAAGGAACAAATGGAATATCAAATGGATTGGTTCCTATGTTACGTGTATTTAATAATACAGCTCGTTATATTGATCAAGGGGGCAATAAGCGTAATGGTTCATTTGCAATTTATTTGGAACCATGGCATGCTGATATTTTTGATTTCTTAGAAATGCGTAAAAATCACGGCGATGAAGAAACTAAAGGTCGGGATTTATTTTATGCATTATGGATTTCTGATTTATTTATGGAAAGAGTAAAATCTAAAAATTCAAAATGGTCATTATTTTGCCCACATGAATGTCCTGGGTTATCTGATGTTTATGGAGAAGAATTCAAGATTTTATATGAAAAGTATGAATTAGAAGGAAAAGCACGAAAAACTGTTAATGCACGTGATTTATGGTTTGCTATTTTAGATGCACAAATGGAAACTGGAACACCTTATTTATTGTATAAAGATGCAGCAAATATTAAATCTAATCAGAAAAATATTGGCACCATAAAATCATCTAATTTATGTGTTGCTCCAGAAACATTAGTTTTAACAGATAAAGGACATTTAGAAATTCAAACTTTAATGGACAAAGAGATAAATGTATGGAATGGGACAGAATGGAGTTATGTAACAGTTAGAAAAACCGGTCAGAATCAAAAGGTTATTACAGTTAATGTTGAAGTTAATAATACCTTAAGACAATTAAGATGCACACCTTATCATAAATTTTATTTTTTAAATGAAAATTTAGTACAAGAAGTAGAAGCTCAAAATTTACTTCCCAATATGAAATTAATTGGATATAATGAACCAACTAATATTTGTAACAATGAATACCCAAGTTATCAATCGGCAACAATCATAGAAATAAATGATAATAATGAATATTGCGACACATATTGTTTTACTGAACCCAAACGACATCTGGGAGTATTTAATGGAATAATTACTGGACAATGTTGTGAAATAATTGAATACTCAGACGATAAAGAAACAGCTGTTTGTAATTTAGCATCAATAGCACTTCCAGCTTTTGTTAATGAAACTACCAGAGAATTTGATTATCACAAACTACATCAAGTAACCAAAGTAGTAACTAACAATTTAAATAGAGTTATTGATATTAATTTTTACCCAACTGAGAAAACAAAGAGAAGTAATTTGCGTCACAGACCAATTGGTATTGGAGTGCAGGGACTGGCAGATGCTTTTATTTTAATGGATATTCCATTTTATTCCGACGAAGCTAAAGAAGTAAATAAGCTTATTTTTGAAACAATATATCATGCCTCGTTAGAAAAAAGTAACGAAATTGCAATGAAAAGAAGAGAAATAATATTACAAAAAAATGAAAACCCATTTGAGTTTCTTGACTTATTTAATGAATGGGAATACGAATCATTAATTAAAAATAATAGACAAACAAATAATAGTAGTCTAAATAGTTTTATTGGTTCCTATAGTTCATTTCAAGGTTCCCCAGCTTCACAAGGTATTCTTCAATTTGATCTTTGGTCTACAACTCCGTCTGATCGTTATGATTGGTCTAAACTTAAAGAATCTATTAAAACTTATGGTCTTCGTAATTCTCTTTTAGTTGCCCCAATGCCAACTGCGTCTACCTCCCAAATTCTTGGATATAATGAGTGTTTTGAACCATTTACAAGTAATCTTTATAGTCGTCGTACTCTTGCTGGTGAATTTGTAGTTGTAAATAAATATTTAATGAGAGAACTCATTCAGCTTGGACTTTGGAATGAACAAATTAAAAATAATATAATAGCTAATAAAGGTTCCATTCAGCAACTTACTATTTTACCAGAACATATTCGTAATAAATATAAAATTGTTTGGGAAATACCTATGAAATACATTATTGATATGGCAGCCGATAGAGGACCATTCATTTGTCAAAGTCAAAGTTTAAATTTATGGATGGAGGATCCAGTTTATAACAAACTAACATCAATGCATTTTTATGCTTGGGAAAAAGGATTAAAAACTGGTATTTATTATTTGAGGAGAAAGGCAAAGCATCAGGCTCAACAATTTACAATTGAACCAGATGCAAAAGTTGAAGAAGAACAAGAAGAAATTTGTGAAATGTGTTCTGCTTAATAATTTGAAATAATAAAAAAAAATAAAATATGCGTTGCTCTATACCATAAACACAGTAAAAATAATTCTTATAATTATCTTTTTTAGCCAGAGGTGTAATATTCTTTACAAATTCCAAACGTTTTTCTATGCCATTTAGTTATTCCATATTGTTTAATTCCATCAAGATGCTTTTTAGAACCATATCCTTTATTAGAATTAATTCCATAATATTCTATTAATTCAGGATTCTCTTCACATAATTTATCAATATAAGTATCACGGCCTACCTTTGCTAAAATTGATGCAGCTGCTATTGCAGTATATTTATTATCACCTCCCTCAATCATATGATAATTAATAGTTTCTAATTTGGTTTTATTTTTATTTAAAAAGGTATATGGTTTAAAATAATTTCCATCTACTAATAATAGTATCTTATTATAATTTATATCTTTTTGTTTAGATAATTGAGATAAAACATTTTTAATTCCTTTATGCATAGCTGACTGTGTTGCTTGTAAAATATTTATTTCATCTATTGTTTGTTCATCTTCATATTCAACAGCCCAAGCTATAGCATTTTCTTTTATATATTCAGCAACTTGTTCTATTTTCTTTTTACTATGAAATTTTTTACTGTCTTTCATTTGAGAATGATTAAAACTATCATCTTTAGGTAAAACAACAACACCAGCATAAACTCTACCAAACATTGGACCTCTGCCTGCTTCATCTATCCCTATTTCAATAATTGTAGTATCTGGATCAAATATATGTTTTAATAGTTGTTGAATATTTCTATTTTTTTTAACTACCACTTGAGATGAAATAGATTCTTGTAAATTTTCTGTATTAATAATATTGCTCTGTTTTGATTTAATTTTAGAGACAGTTATGATTTCAAATACTTGTTCTTTTGCTTCATCATTATTATCAATTATAATAGTGTTTAACAAATTATCATTTTCATTTTTTGACATTCTTAGTTAATATATTTATTTAATTATAAATAATAATTAAACAAATCAATTTTTTTCACTATATAAATTATACAATGAATGGTAAATTATTAATACTTTTTGTAATTTTATTATTAGGATTAATTTTATGTTCATTTTTAGGGGGAAAAGATAGTGTTGAAGGTATGGAAAATAAATCTTCAAATCAAACATTTTATGGACCAAATGGAGCATCAGCACAAGTTCAAACTGATTCAAATGGACAAAGTAGTTTAGTAGTAACAAATAAAGATGGTGTATCATCTACCTATCAAGTTAGTTCAAGTGATTCTTCTTCTACAACTTATTCTGCTTCAAACGGAGAAACAGCTAAAGTTGTAACTAACACAGATGGTTCTAAATCTTTAATTGTAACAAATTCTGATGGAACTATTCATACTTATAAAATATTTGATCCAACAACATCATCTGATGTTAACAATACTGAAAATTATAACCAATATGATGAAAATACTACTACTTCTGATATTAATAGTGATAATTATGATAATTATAATCATTATAATAAAACTTCGTATCCAACAATCTTTTATGGTCCAAATGGGGGGACAGCCAGAGTAATTCAAACTCCAAACAATAATACAATTGTAATAACTAACAAAAATGGAACAACAGAAATTTATTATATAGATAAAAACGGTTCATCTCCAAATATTTCCACCTTTTATGGACCAAATGGTAGTTCAGCTAAAATTATTACTAAAAGTAATGGAAAAAAAGCTGTAGAAATAACAACTCCCAATGGTTCTAAAATCTTGTATAATAGTAATAATGCGTATAATTATAATGGTCAGGATGAAACGATAAATCAATATGATGCAGAAAATAATCAAACAGGTTCGGATTATAATTCCGCATATAGTGCATATACATTTAATGGGCCTTATGGTGGTGAAGCAAAAACCATAACAGGTCCAGCAGGTAATACTTATTCAACTTATGATTCTTCCGCATATTATAATTCATTACCACAAGGAATTCCTCGATCCTTAATTCCTCCAGGTCAAGAGGATTTATATATTTTAAAGTCTCAAGTGGTTCCCCCGGTTTGCCCCAAATGCCCAGATTTAATACAAAAGTGTCCAGATAATTTTGATGTAACAAAATGTCCTCCGTGCCCCCCTTGTGCCAGATGTCCCGAACCAAGTTTTACATGTGAAAAAGTGCCTAATTATAGAGCTTTTAATCCGAATACATTACCTGTTCCAGTGTTAAATGATTTCAGTAGTTTTGGAATGTAATTCCCAAAGGGAAATCGGTTACAGGTACCACACTGATCCCCGCCTTCCATTCCCAAAGGGAAAGGAATGGAAAAGGAAAAATATATAAAATTGAATTATTTATTGTATTTATTCTAAAAAATAAACAATAATGAGTGTAGTTTTTCAATTACGTGCCAATCAAATTAAAGCGGTTCAATTATCTCATGATAATGATTTCCAATCAGGAATTCATTTTCATGCTACAGGTACTGGTAAATCTTGGATTGCTATGAATATTATTCATAATTATAATCTTAAATATCCAAAAAATAATATTTTATGGATTTGTGAAAAAAAATCAATTCTAATGGAACAATTTAACATTAAAAATATCAAACAACGAAATTTTACTGCTACTATAAATAAATTTAACGTTCTGAATTTCTCTGATTATAAACTGGATAATTGGTATAATAGTGTCAATTCATCAAAATTTTGGGATAAACCATTTCTTCTTATTATTAATAGAGCATATCTTGTTTCCAATGATAAATATAAAAAAATTAAACTTCCAATTAATCTTGTTATTCATGATGAATGTCATACTATTATTAATGAAACAACTCAACATTTTTATGAATACATACTTAACTCTAATTTAAATACTAAATGTATCGGATTCTCTGCCACTCCTAATTTATCATTTAAACCGTTTGATAATATAATTTCATCATATTCCATCTATGATGCTTTTATGGATGATGTTATTGTTCCTCCAAAAATTAAATGGTTTACTTGTGATCTAATAATTAATCCTGAAGAAATAGTTTATTTAACGAAGCAATTAATTGAAAAACCACATATTATATATAAAAAAATTATTGTATGGTGTGGAATGATTCAACTTTGTAAAGACATGGCTTTATTATGGAAAAAATATTTTACTAATTATCTTATTTGTATTGATACCAGTGAATCTTATACTGGTGATAATTCATATGAGGACTTTAGAGAAGCCGAATCTCATGCAATTTTATTTTGTGCTTCTAAACATAGAGAGGGTTCTGATATTAAAAATTTGGACTGTTGTATATTTCTTGATAAAGTAGAAAATCGTTCTCCCAAAGTATTTGTTCAGTGTATTGGACGTGTGTTACGTCTTGACTCTACAAATCGTAAACAATTTGGATTAGTAATTGATATAAAAGCTAAAAACTCTTATTCTATTTGTAATAATTTAAATGATTATTTAAATCTTCCATCTAATATATTTCCTTGGAAATATAAGTATATTACAGTTAATCTTAAAGGAAAACTTATTAAAATTAATACATTAACTATGACAAAAAGTGATCAAAATACGAATATTTGTATGCCAATACAAGATTTCAATTCAATTAATATACAAAGCTTATTTATAAGAAAAATACCACATTCTGAAGAATATATTGAGCGTTTAGAATATGAGCTTAATTTACTTCAAAGAAAAAATTTAATTTCACATCTGGTTCAAGCTATTGAAATTCTTAATATAACTAAAAATATTCCTCATGTAACACGTGGTTCATGTGGTTCTTCTCTTGTTTGTTATTTACTTGGGATAAGTCATATAGATCCAATAAAAAACAATATAAGATTTTCAAGATTCCTAACTGAGTATAGAAATAATTTACCAGATATTGACTTGGATTTTCCGCATAATTTACGAGATGAAGTATTCTTAAAAATTGAATTACAATGGCCTGGAAAAGTTGCTCGAATTAGTAATCATGTTTATTATCATGAAAAATCAGCCTTACGACAAGCTATTAGAAATGCTGGTATTCATAAGTTTATTGGTAAGAATGATATTAATAAAGAAATTAAATCATTATCTAAAGATACTCAAAAATTTATTAAAGAAGAAAAATCTAAACTGGAAAATACATTTAAATGTTATTCGTTACATTGTGGTGGTATTGTATATTATCCTGATGGAGTTCCAGATAACATTTTAATTAATAGTAATATGAATAGTATTAAACAGATTAAAATGAATAAGCATGAAGTGGCTAAGGAACAAAATTTTAAAATTGATATTCTTTCAAGTCGTGGACTTTCTCAACTTTATGAAATAAATAAATTTAAATTAATTCATTTTGAAGATTTTGTTTATGATAAAGATACATTTGACATGTTACATTTAGGTGATAATATTGGTATTACACTTGCCGAATCACCATTAATGAGGATAGCTTTTATGAAATTTAGACCAACTTCTTTACATGATCTTGCTGTTTGTCTTTCTATTATTAGACCAGCTGCTAAAGATGCCAGAAATATAACAACAAGTGCCGATTTTGATGAACAAATTATATTTGATGATGATGCCATTGATATTATTTCAAAAGAAACTAACATTAGTGAACAAGATGCTGATAAGTATAGACGTGCGTTTTCTAAAGGGGATAAAAATATAATTGATGAATTTAGAAATCTAATTACGCATTTATCACGAGATAAACAAAGAGAAATTATGAAACGTTTATGTAATTTATCCAGATATGGATTTTGTAAAGCACATGCTTTCTCTTATGCACAACTTATATGGAAACTTGCTTATATGAAAAAACATCATCCATATCAATTTTGGAAAGCAACACTAAATAATTGTCTTTCTTCATATAAAAAATGGGTTCATTTATATGAAGCCAGATTAGTTGGTATTGATGTTCAATCTAAATCACTTAAAAAAGATGATGTATCTATTTATGCTTCTAATAGAAGAAATAAGATTACAAACTATTCTCCTTTACAACAATTAAGAACATATGGATATTGGGACATGACTAATGATGATTTCTTTCCAAATTGTTATTTAAATATTATAAATGATATCTATTATTTTGATGGAATTATTGCTTCATCAAGATATAAAAAATATGGCAAAGAATCAGTATTAATGTTATTTATAGGAGTTGATAAGAAGAAATACATTCAAATTAATATAAATAATTTAAAATATAATTTTGATTCAAAAAAGGTTGGAATTAAAGGCTCAGGAAAACCTTTATCTGATTTAGACAGACAATTTAGTATTATATCTTGTGACGAATATACGTTTTATTAGTTTATTCTCTGCTTTTCATACATTTCTTATCTATTCGGATACTTTGACCTTTTTCATCTTTTTGCTCTTCAATAGGCACAATATTTAAAATACATCTTGCTTTTTTACCATATAGTGGATCAGTGCATCCTTTTTCTTTTTTATTTTTTCTTGTCTTAATTTCTGAATATTTAAAAACTTTAGGTTTTTCATCTAAACATCTTGCTCTAAAATGTTCATATCGCTCTCTAACATCACAATATGTTAAATTTGATTTCTTTTTAAGCATTTTATTTATTAACTCGTGTAAATTATAAATATAACGTGAAAATGTATCTCTTGATTTCATATCTGACATTTTTAGTGGCAAATGTCTAAAATTCGTTTTTAAATTTTTTCTACAAGCACCACAAGGTAAAACATTTTGTAAAGATAATACATAATCTCTATATTCCTTTTTTTGTTTATCAGTTGGATTTACAGGATAATTAAAACTAATTGTATGTAAAATATGCCACATAGGTGGCCCCCAAATTGTTGTTAAAAATCCATCTCCTGAATAAAAATCTCCTTTTTTAAATACCCTATGTTTTTTTGTTTGATTTTTTATACCAGATCTATTTTTAAACGTCTTTATCATTTATATATAAATATAAAAAATAAAATATAATTATATTTTAACTATGTCTTCATCCTTAACTAATAGTAGCTCTACTTTAATGATTATTGAATTTTCAAAAGCAACGCAAAATGTTTGTATGTGTCTGGGTTTATCAGTTATATTTATTCTGTTGTTTATAATTACGCCTTTTAATACATTTTTACTGTCTTCAATATTTGGTAAAGTTGTTATACTAACACTTTTAGGGTATACTTTATACTATAATATTCAACAAACTAACAAATTTGCTAATAATTTTAATATAAATATTTTAAATGATATTTCTAAATGGGATCATTTGAAGACAAATATTTTATGTAGTTATATATTTTCTATACTTTTGTTAGTTCTTATTCTTTCAGTTATCCGTAAAATTTTTTTTCCATAGTTGGATAAACTGAAATAGTAAGAATTTTTATAAGTTTGATTATGGTTGAAAATATATTTGAGACATAGGTTGAATTGAAGATTGAATTTTAGGATATATATAAACACTTTTAAATTTTCTTGTATAATTTAAACGAATATTATAGAGTTTTTCATTATAAACAGTTTCATTTTTACAATCTTTTCTTGAAATAATAATTAGTCTTCCATCTGAATCTCTAACTAACATAATTATTATTAATCTTTTAAACTTTATATTCGTTTAAAATATATTATAATTTATTCTTATTTAGTATATATAATGAACAATAATTATTTTTTATCTAAAACTTCTACTCCTTCATATTCTACTATAAATAAAGTAGGTAATGGACTAAATGTTCTTAAGACAGGAGGTGCAACTTCATATATTCAAAGAATTACTGGTTTTTTTTCAAATAATTTTAAAGTATTAGCAATTATTATTATTGTATTATTATTATGTATTTTTGCATATATTACATATAAACAATATGTAGATACAAAAACAACTTTTCATGCAAATAGAGAAAATATTCCCAAAGATCAAAATTCAAATAAGACTGCAACATTAATGTTATTTTTTGTAGACTGGTGTCCTCATTGTAAAACTGCTAAACCGGAATGGGAATCATTAAAATCTTATTATGATGGTAAATCTATTAATGGTTATACGGTTAATTTTATTGAATACAACTGTACTAATGAATCTGCAGAAATTACTGAATTGATGGATAAATATAATATAGAAGGTTTCCCGACAGTTAAGTTAGTAAAAGATAATCAAGTGATAGAATATGATGCAAAACCAACCAAATCAACAATGGAACAATTTTTAAACACGGTGCTCTAAATTATATGAAAAGAAATAAAAACTATTCTTTTGATAACAAAAATTTGATAGCATCTTCTTCTCCTATTTTAATCCATTGACGTCTAATTTCTTGATTTCTAATAGATTCTTGAATAAAATCTAATGTTAATGGATTATCTAAAACAAAACATCGAACAGTATTTTCAATATGTTGTATTTTAACTGCATCTCGAATAAAATTCATTGAATTAATCGTTAAAGATATAACATATTCTAATAAAGAGGTTTCTTCAGTAATATTTACATTTCTATAACTATCAGTCTCCTTATCGTATGAACTTTTAATTCCTAATATTTCATCTGTATTGGGATGATCTCTTAAACATTGATTCAATGGGTAATTACACATCAATCCTCCATCAACATAACAGCAGTTATCTATAATAGTTGGCATAAAAATGCCTGGTAATGCAGCAGACATTGTTAAAGCTTGTAATAAACTTAATTCAGGATGGGTAGAATGTGATAATTCAACAGTCTGAAATTTATTTAATTCAAATGTAAAAATATGTAAATCTATTTTTGAAAGTTCATAAAATTGTTTTAATGTTATATTTAAATCTAAATCTTTGGCTTGTAATAATGGTTTAAATATAATTTCAGCGAGTTTTTTATCAAACAAGCCTTTATTATAATAGGAATCAAATAATTGTTTGGCACTTACTTTAAAAGCTTCATGCCATGGTCTTTCAATTATATATTTGTTTAAAGTTTCCCAATCATATTTTAGACAAATAAAAGAGCCAATTAAGGCTCCAATAGAAGTCCCGTATATGGATTCAATATTGTCGACTTTCCAAAAATTTTCTTTTTCTAATTTTTCTAAAACGCCTAGGTATCTTAATCCTAATGGTCCTCCTCCGCTAATAACTAAATGCTTTATTGTCATATATATAAAAATGGATTAAATTTAATTTAGACCAACGCGTAAATACCCAACCGAACCCGAACCCGAACCCGAACCCGAACCCGAACCCGAACCCGAACCCGAACCCGAACCCGAACCCGAATCAAACTCGACCCGCTCCGTAGCCGAATCTGACTTAACCCGAACCCGAACCCGAACCCGAACCCGAACCCGAACCCGAATCCGAATTCGAATCCGAATCCGAATCCGAATCCGAATCCGACCCGAACCCGAATCCGAACCCGAACCCGAAACCGAATCCGAATCCAACCCGAATCCAACCCG
>Ga0114958_10000190_pt1 | contig 51995 bp, 44 predicted proteins | sample C_130208_EF_Meta_FD_89577 | JGI IMG/M metagenome (GOLD analysis project Ga0114958, IMG submission 89577) | Freshwater microbial communities from Lake Croche, Canada to study carbon cycling - C_130208_EF_MetaG | ecosystem: Environmental > Aquatic > Freshwater > Lake | place: Lake Croche, Canada... | reverse complement strand
GAGAATAACCATCCAACATATCCAACCCGGACAACCGCAGCAGAACGCCTACATCGAGCGTTACAACCGCACTGTCCGGCAAGAGTGGCTCAACCAATACATCATCGAAAGCATCGAGGAGGCCCAACATCACGCCACGCAATGGCTATGGACTTACAACAACGATCGACCCAACATGGGAATCGGTGGCATAACACCCGCACAGAAACTGAAAATGGCCGCGTAAGTTCTACAAGTGCACCCCATTAAAAATGGGGGGATTACCATCTGCACACCCCTTGGTTGTTTGGGCAGCGGGCCTAAGGCCGTCGTTCACGCGGTCGAGCCGAAATCAATCAATTTCGCGGTCTAACGGCTAGATGTCCACCATCAGCGCCCCCGGAACAGTTTGGGATGACTGCCTAGCACAATGAGATGGACCCGCCCTACCTACAAGATGAAATCAGACGCAGTCAGATCGTACAACCCGCTCAAACGTATTGCCACTTCGATACCTGTGTCATTGTCATTGTCGATCCACACCATCGTGTAATCATTGGCGGTTCCGGTGACATCAAACTTCTGGAAACGAACTTCGCCCTGCGTTGTGCTGTTGAACGCTGCGGTGCCCTTCCAGATGAAGGCGTCATTTGATGCAGATGCTGCAAAGGCGTCGATGGCACTCAGGTTGATCTTGTCCTGACCTCTTACAAAATCAGTGATGACGTCTGATGCATTGGCGGTAGTGCCAGTGTCTGACACTGTGCTGAAAACAAAGGTATCCTTCCCTGCCCCACCAATCAGCGTGTCCATACCCGCGCCCCCAGTTAACGTATTTGCTGCGCTGTTGCCGGTAATGGTGTTATTCAATCCATTACCACTTCCGTTGATTGCTGACGACCCTGTGAGGGTCAGGTTTTCAAGGTTTGCGCCTAGTGTCATGGTTGCAGATGACTGCACAGTGTCGCTTCCTGCAGACGCCGCTTCAGTAATCGTGTCGCCAAGGTCGGTGACGTAAGTGTCATTGCCCGAGCCACCCATAAGCGTATCAGCACCGATGCCACCATTTAGCGTGTCATTTCCCGCATCGCCCATAAGAATGTTATTGCCGCTATTGCCGGTGAGCATGTTGTTGAGGCCATTGCCAGAGCCATTGATGGCTGAAGATCCCGTCAGGGTCAGATTTTCGACGTAACCTGCAAGGGTATAGGTGTCAGCCGAAGATCGAACCAAATCTGTACCGGCATTTGCAAACTCCACGATGACGTCCGCTGAACTGTCTACAACATAGGTGTCGTCATTGGCGCCCCCGGCCATGCTGTCGCCACCCACACCGCCGTCGAGCCAATCATTGCCAGTACCGCCGTCCAGCGTATCAATGCCAAGACCACCTGACAGCGTGTCATTTCCAGCACCCGAGACCAGACTATTGTTCAGTTCACTGCCCGTCAGTTGGTCGTTTCCGGAGCCAGAGGTGATATGCTCGACATTAATGATTGTGTCGGTGCCATAGCCGGTTGTCTGGGCTATGGTCAGGCTGAGATTGACCGTTGCGGCACCTGTGCCCGTGAAATAGGCGCGGTCTGATCCTGCGCCGCCATCCATAACATCATTGCCCATAGCGCCGTTCAGCAGGTCATTGCCTGCGCCGCCCATCAACTGGTCATCCCCCAAGCGGCCATCGACGCTGTCGTCGCCAGCCAGACCCATGAGCATGTCTTGACCAGATGTCCCCTGCAAAACATCCGAACCGTCATGCCCAATGATCGGGTTAATATATACTCCACGGATCTGCGCACCCGTCGCAACTCCGTCATCACTTGTCCAGGTAACTAAGACCCGTCCATCGGGCAAAGCTGCAGCGGCGGGTGAGCACTGGTTGTTCAAATCTGTTGTGTTGATCACAAAATCGCTTTCGATCAACTGGCCATCTGAAGCGATCAGACGCCCCCGCAGGCAACCCCAATCACCATCACCTGCATCACCTGAATACCAAACGACCAACGCCCGACCATCGAGCAACGTTGTTACCACAGGTTTTGTATAAGAGGCGCTCAGGTCGGTGGAATTAACCTGAAAATCCGGCCCCAGCGGCAAGCCATCAGACCCGATAATCCGCGCACGCACCTCGCCCGGAGCAACGGTAGGGTTGCCGCCTGAAGGATCTGGCGTAAACACACCCGAAGAGAACCACGTCACGAGTGCGGTGCCATTGGAGAGCGCCGTCACATCGACATAGTTCTGATAGCCGCCCGGGGTGGAGTTCAGAACAAAATCATTTCCTGCAAATGCGCCATCCGACCCAATGATGCGTACGCGAATGTTTCCAGGCGTACCATCGGCATCATCCGTGCTGCTGAAGGTCACCAGAATCCGTCCGTCGCTCAATTCCGTGGCCTGTGGTTCGTATTGGCCCCCAAGGGCCGTCGAGTTGACGACGAAGTCATCCCCCAAGGCCGCACCGTCACCGCCAAAATAGCGACCACGGATAGCGTAGCCATCTCCGTCGCTGCCATCATAGCTTGTCCAAAGCGCAAACACTCTGCCATCACTTAATGCGCTTAGCGATACTTGGCTTTGATTGCACTGACCGGCGTAGATGCCGCTGCCAATCGCCACGGGGTTAATCAAGAAATCTGGCTCAGGTGTCTGATCGAGGGGGTCAAGCACGACACCGCGCAGTCCCACCCCGTCGCCGTCACCCCCATCCCAGCTTTCCCAAGCGAGAAACACCTTGCCTTGGGCTGTCGCGGTGGCCACCGGGCGCCATTGGAACTCAGCCGTCGTCGTATTTACTAAGAAGTCAGCCCCGACCGGCGTTCCATCTGGTCCGATCCATCGGGCATATATTTCAGCTTCGGTCGACCACTGACCTACCTGCCGAACCCAAGCCACCAGAGCCGTACCATCGGGCAGGACTGCAATTGTTGATGCAAAAGGACTATAATTGGTTCCAAGAGGACCCGAGTTGATTGCGAAATCTGCTGTCAACGCCAACGGATATTCCTTTCTCTGAATGGGTTGTCCGTTTACGCAACTCTACAGAAATCGGATCATCATGGACAGCAACGTGATGCTCACAACTGTGAACAACGGTGTGTTCCGTGGAAAGCTTTATCATCGACAAATTTCCAACATCTTCAGATCCTGAAAATGTTGGCCCCCAACCTCCCCCCTGCCCCAACCGCTGAAGCTTCGTCAACCCAATACTTCCTATCCTTACCAGTGATTTAGGTAGGAATGATCCGCTGCTGACCACACAATTGTAGATAACAGTTGTGAGGCAAACGATGACAAGCATGAAACTGCGCGATGGGGATATTACCCTGTACCATCGCCGAGATAGCAAAAACTGGCAGGCAGATATCAGGCTGCCCGATGGTGGCAGGCATACCCTGAGCCTACGCACTTCCAACGAAAAGACCGCCAAAGACAAAGTGATCCAGATATATGAGGATATGTACTTTCGCAATAAATATGGGCTTACGGCCGTTGTGGTTTTGTTCAAAGACGCAACGTGTGCGTGGCTCAAGGAACTGCGGGCGGAGGTCAGGGCTGGTGCACGCAATGAACGCTCGGTGATTGATTATGAACCCGTGGTGGAACGCTATCTCAAGCCATTCTTTGGCAACAAGCCCTTCGACACCATCAAGGCGAGTGACATCGCCCAGTATCGCAGCTGGCGGCGGGATTATTGGGTGACTGGGCCGGGTTCCCGGGACACGGACTCGGACAAGGAACGCGAAGGAGGGATGATCAAACGCCAGATGGCGCACGGGCCCCAAGCGCCTAGGGCTTAGACACAGCGCCCTCCGCCGGATGGGGACAAGGGATGCCGGGGTCGATCGTGTCGATCCCTTTAAGTTCAAAGCGCGGTCGGGGTCATGGCAAGTCGTCCACCTTTTGCTGTGAACGAGCAAGGCGTCATTGCCCGCATTTAGATGCCAATTCAAGCTTGGCCATTTGCGCCACGCTCAGCCAATATAGATCCCTCGGATCCGTGCAATTCAAGGCGCCCCGGCTTTCGTTGTTGCCTGTCGCCTTCCATCGCCACCACAGGCCAAGGTGTTCAGACAGGTGCCGGTTCTTTTGAGACGCGCGTTCGCATCGACTTTGCCGCTGATTACTGCATAAAAGCACCAAGCGCGGGGTCAGCAAAGTTTTGCGCTGCCTTTTTGCTCACACGAACGTGTTATTGACTTTAGAGGGACTGAAAAATATCATTTCAATAGTCGTAATGGCTAAAGTGACCTTGGCTCAAACGATGGTCACGCGTCGAGGCGCTGAGTAATGGTCATGAAATCCGCACTGGCAAAGCTATTTTTGGGGGCGATGTTGCTCATGGCGACTCCGATTGGAGCAGAAACTGCGATGGCTCAGGAACTGATTTGTCGATTTCCCGCTGACACCGGCGCAGTTGATCCGGCGGTTTTGCTGGAATTCTGCACCAACCTGTCGCGGCGTTTGCAGGCAAGGCTCGTGATAAATCAAGCTCCGGATCTGAGCGCAAACAGCCCTCTTCGCGAAATCTATGTACTGGACATAGCCGTCACATCAGCTTCGACTTTGAAGATCACCTATGCTTTTGGTTCCACGCAAGCGTGGCAAGCGGGGAATGAAAGCCGATATGACGATCTAGGGTTCGATGTTATGGATGCAACGATCAACGAAACGACAATTGGTCGCCTGACTGATACTCTTTTAAGTTTGTCTGCACCGTAAAACAATAAGTGTCGCAGTTCTAATATATGATAAAAATGTCAAGCAACGCGAAAGGTGATCCAAAGTGAAACATTCTCGCCAGGTCTCTTCTGCGCCCGACCACCTAAGGGCGAATGCCGCCAATGTTCCTTTGGGAGATGTTGCTGACACAAGTGCCACTGTTGCCACGATTGATGTGGGTGGCACCTATTTCGGGTCGCTCGAAAGTGTCGGTGATGTGGATTGGATCAAGGTCACCCTGGTGGCGGGGCAATCCTATCGCATAACACTGGCGGGTGACGGGGCAACGGCAGTATCTGACACCTATCTGCGGGTTTACGCGCCGGGATCCACCAGCAGACCTTCGGGGACATTGGTGGCACAAAACGATGACGTGTCGGCCAGTTCGGGGGATTATTCCTCGGCCTTGGTGTTCACGGCGACCCAATCGGGCACCTATTACATTGACGCGGGGTCTTATAATGACGCCTCTAGCGGCAATTATGTTCTATCTGTCAACACCTCGGTCGCACCGACAAATTCGGCACCTTGGACGCTGGACCAAATTGCCACACAATTGACCCAAGGATATTGGGGCGGCACGCAGCGCAGTTTCAACGTCGGGGCGGACGGTGCGCTGACAGTCAACTTGACGGCCTTGGATGCGACCTACCAGGCCTATGCGCGACAGTCCTTGACGCTTTGGTCTGATGCGACCGGGATCAGTTTCACAGAAACCAGCGGCAGCGCGGAAGTGACCTTTACCGAAAATGCGGGGGGCGCTTGGTCCAGTTCGGCGACATCGGGCACGACGATCCTAAATTCAACCATAAACGTGCAACCCGGCTGGGCAGGCCCGGATTACACGCTTCAGACCTTCGTGCACGAAATCGGCCATGCGCTGGGCCTTGGCCATGCCGGCAACTATAATGGCTCGGCCACCTATGGTATCGACAATCTTTATGCCAACGACTCTTGGCAAGCGACGGTGATGTCGTATTTCGATCAGAACGATAACACATATGTCAACGCCGATTTCGCCTATCTCAAGACGCCGATGCTGGCGGATATCATTGCCATTCGATCCCTTTATGGCAGCGCTGGCACCACACGCACCGGCGACACGGTCTATGGCTACAACACCAATGCCGGTTCGACGTTCAACGCTGCGGTGATCGACCGGGCTGGCACGGCCTATGCCCTGACGATCATCGATGACGGTGGCAATGACACTATCGATATGTCGGGGTCATCTGCCAACAACCGGATCGACCTGAACCCGCTGGCCGCATCCAACACCGGCGGCTTGATTGGCAACTTATTCATCGCCCCGAACGCCATCATTGAAAACGTGATCGGTGGCAGCGGCAATGATGTTTTGATCGGAAATGAGGTTGCCAACACGCTGACCGGCGGCAACGGCAATGACGATATCACCGGAGGTGGCGGCGACGACAAGGCCGTGTTTAGCGGCACCTATGCCAGTTATCAGATTACGACGGAAAATGGCGTCACCGTGATTGTCGGCCCCAATGGCACCGATACGCTGCGCAGCGTTGAGTATTTTGTCTTTGCTGACCAAACCTACCGCTTGCAGGGCGGTGTTATGGTCGCCACGGGCGATAACGTTGCCCCAACCTTGCAAACCACCTCTCCGCAGGACGAGGCAGGCTCTGTGGCCGTTTCGGCCGATCTGGTCTTGACCTTCAGCGAGGCGCTGGTGGCAGGCGATGGGCAAATCGTTATTCGAACTGCCGCCGGTGCGGTCTTTGCAACCTATACGGCCACATCGCCGGAAGTGACGATTTCGGGCAGCACCGTCACGATCAATCCGGGCAGCAATCTGGCAAATTTGACCGGTTATTACGTGACCATGACGGCTGGTTTCGTCAAGGATGCGGCGGGGAATGGGGTGGCTGCGATCACCGATCCAGAGACGTTTGATTTCGTTACGGCATCAATCTACACCACGATCACCGGAACAGGTGCATCCGAGACCCTGAACGGAACCGCCGCGCCGGATCATATTTTTGGCCTCGGCGGCGGCGATGTTATCGTCGGCGGAAGTGGCAACGACTGGATCGAAGGTGGGAATGGCGCCGACAACCTTGAAGGCGGTTTGGGGGCCGATCTGTTGAACGGCGGAAGCGGGCGCGACACGTTCATGTTCCGCACGACAGCCGGCGCCGGGCTTGGGGCCAGCGCCGATACGATTCAAGATTTCTCCATCGGCAATGATATGATCGATCTGCGACCGATCGACGCAAATTCCAACCTGCGCAACAATCAGGCCTTCACCTTCATCGCGTCATCAGAGTTTTCCGGCGCTGCCGGACAGTTGCGCTGCGTCAACGGCGTGGTTTACGGCGACGTCAATGGGGACCGGATTGCAGACTTCCAGATCAATGTGAACGTGACTTTGGGGGCCGCCAGCTTCTTGCTTTGACCCAACTGACGGCGAAGATCAGCGGGCCTGCGGGCTTTTTGACCGGTTGTGTCGTTGTGAGTCCCCCCGGATCTAAGGTCGACGGCACGGAACGATGGGCAATCGGCATTGCACAGCCAGCGCTAGATGACGAAAGCTACACGCACTTCTGTCAGTCCCTCCCACCCCACTTTGACCGAGCTGGAGGCGCTTGACTGACATGAACCTGAAATACCGCCCCGAGATTGATGGTCTGCGTGCCGTCGCCGTCCTCCCCGTCATCCTCTTCCATGCTGGCTTTTCCACATTCAGCGGTGGCTTTGTCGGTGTGGACGTGTTCTTCGTCATCAGCGGCTTTCTGATAACCTCGATCATCGTCAAGGACGTGGAAGCAGGCACGTTCAGCTTTTGGGATTTCTACGAGCGGCGTGCACGACGCATCCTGCCCGCCCTGTTCCTCGTCATGCTCTGCTGCATCCCATTTGCTTGGATGTGGATGCTACCGATGGAACTTAAAGCTTTCTCCACCAGCGTCGTGTCGGTCTGCCTCTTCGTCTCAAACGTCCTGTTCTGGCGTCAGAGCGGGTATTTCGATGCGGCGGCCGAGCTAAAGCCCCTGCTCCACACATGGAGCTTGGCTGTTGAGGAACAGTATTACATCATATTCCCCATCGAATTTCACGCCTCGGCCAGCCGTGGCGTGGCATAAGACGCGCGGTTGACCCGACTTGCCTTAGCCCCGTTGGAACGGCGCGACACGGCCCCGCGATGTTGGCGGCGCTCAAAGCCGCGGTGGTCGCCGTCAGCTCACCTGCACCCCGTCCACCCAAACCCCGCCCAGCGCGCCGTTGGGCAAAAGATGCAAGAAATCGGCCCGCGTCCCTGCCGCCAGACGGCCAATATCGCTGCGGCCCAGCACCTGCGCGGGCACAGAGGTGGCCATCGCCAAAGCGCGCTCGCGGCTGATCCCTGCCAAATGCCCAACGCGGTCCACCGCCTGCACCAAGGTCAGATCGGCCCCTGCCAGCGTTCCATCTGCCAAGGTCAGCCGCCCTGCGCCTCGCATGATCTGCCGCCCGCCCAGCGTGAACGACTCCGCAGCGCTGCCCGTCAGCGCCATGCAGTCCGACACCAGAAAAACGCCCGCCGTCTTGGCCGCCAAAGCCACCCGCATCGTCAGGGCATCGACATGTATCCCATCGGCAATCAACCCCGTGACCCCACTCCCGGCCAAAACCGCCCCCACCATGCCCGCCGCGCGGTTGGTCAGTTGCGACATGGCGTTGAACAGATGCGTGGCGCAGCGCGCGCCTGCGGCCATGGCCTGTTGCGCCACATTTGCCGTGCAATCGGTATGGCCAAGGCTGACAATCACCCCCGCTTGTGCCAGTGTTGCGATTTGATCCATCCGTACGGATTCAGGCGCAAGGGTGACCATCAGCGCTGGCAAATCCCGCGCAGCGGCCAACAACAGCGCCAGATCGTCGTCGTCCATCGGGCGGATCAGGGCCGCGTCATGAGCACCCTTGCGGCGCGGGTCAAGGTGCGGCCCCTCGATATGCAAGCCCAGAAATCCTGCAACCCCGGCCTTTGCAGCCGCAATTCCGGCTTGGATCACGCGGCGCGTGGTCTCGGGCGTGTCGGTGATCAGCGTGGGCAGGCAACCCGTGGTGCCAAGCGACGTCTTGGTGCGGCAGATCGCGGCCAGTGCCGCGATATCGGTATCGGCCCCCACCTGCACCCCGCCTGCGCCGTTCACCTGCAAATCCAGAAAACCGGGCACGATCACTCCTTCCCCCAGATCGGTCCCCACGCCTTCCGTGATTGCCCGCACTTTGCCCTGTTCAATCTCCAGCGTGGCACCGGGGTGCATCTGCACCCCGTCAAACACGCCAGAGGCCCGAAAGGAGTGGCGGGGCATCACACCGTCTCCGTCACTTTGTGCAGATAGGGCGGGGTGTCGGGGTCAAAGCCGCGACGGCGGGCGAGGGCTTCGACAAAGCTGTAAAAGGCCACAACCCGCAGCAAGGGGGCGAGCAGCGGATGGGTGCTTGGGCCTGTGGGCAGGGTGACAGCCCCCTTGGCTGCCACCCCTGTGATAAACACATCCGCGCCTTGTGCGGCCAAACGCTCTGCCGTTTGCGCAACCCCCGCCGCGGCGGCATCTTCGACGGCCAGCACCAGCACGGGAAACTGCGCCTGCACGATGGCCGAGGGGCCGTGCAGCACCTCGGCGGCAGAATAGGCTTCGGCATGCAGGCCGCAGGTCTCTTTCAGCTTCAACGCCGCCTCGCAGGCGATGGCAAAGGCTGGCCCGCGGCCAAGGACAAAGGCCTGCGGCGCGCGCACCAGCCGCGCGGCAAGGGGCGACCAATCCAGCGTCAGCGCCCTTTCCAGCGCCTTGGGCAGATCGCGCAACGCGGCCAAAAGGTCTGCATCTTGCTGCCATTCAGCCAAAAGCTGCAGGCCCGCCACAACCGAGGTGACAAAGGTTTTCGTCGCCGCCACGGAATGTTCAACCCCCGCGCCAAGCGGGATGCACTGGGCGCAGGCCATGGCCATCGGGCTGTCGGCAAAATTCGTCACGGCAAGGGTCAGCGCCCCACCTTCGCGGCTGGCGCGCATCATGTCGACGATGTCAGGGCTGCGGCCCGATTGCGAAATGCCGATACAGGCAGCCCGTGCCACCCGCATCTTGCGCCCGTAGACCGAGGCCACCGAGGGGCCGATCGAGGCCACCGGAATTCCCGTTGTCAATTCAATCCCATATTTCAGATAACTCGCCGCATGATCCGAAGACCCCCGCGCCACGGTCAGGATCATATCGGGATCGGCCGCACGCAGGGCCTGTGCCGCAGCGGTGATCGCAGGGCCAGAGCCGGCCAAAAACCGTGCCACCGACTGCGGAATTTCGGCCACTTCGCGCGCCATATGGGTTGGATGCGTCATGCTGCGCCCCTTTCATGGTCTGCGGAAAGCTTCAGTTCCACCGCAAAATCATAAGCATCGCCGCGGTACAGCGAGCGGGTGAATTCCACCACGCGGCCATTGGCAAGGTATCCGATCCGCTCGATCTTCAGCCCTGCGGTTCCAGCGGCCACACCCAAAAGCCGCGCGTCGCGGTCGTTCAGGTTCGCCGCTGTGATCCGTTGCACCGCCCGCACCGGACGATGGCCCCCCTGTTGCAAGGCCGCATAAAGCGACCCCGTGACCACCGAGGGATCGGGCAAAACCCATGTCGGAAGCGAGGCCCGCTCAATCGCCAGCGGCACCCCGTCGCAGGACCGCACCCGTTCCAACCGCGCCACGCGGTCGCCCGCGCCAAGGCCAAGGGCCATGCTCTCTTCCGGGGCAGGGGCATCCAGCGTGCGGGAAATCCAGTGCGACTGGCCGGTTTTTCCGCGCCGCGCCATGTCTTCGGTGAAAGAGGTCAGAAGCGACAGCGCCTGTTCCATCCGCTCGACAGGCGGGGCCACAAAGGTGCCTGACCCGCGCCGTTGCACCAGCGTGCCTTGGGCGACCAGCCCCTCAACCGCCTTGCGCACCGTCACACGGCTTAGCCCCGTCATCACCGCCATCTCGCGTTCAGGCGGCAGGCTGTCATGGGGCTTAAGCCGCCCAACCGCCAAGGCATCGCGGATGCGCCGTTGCAGTTGCAAGTAAAGCGGCCCTGCGCCTGTGCTTGCCAACCCATCGGGGGAAAAGATCGTCTCCATCACCCCGCCTCGCGCGCCAAAAGAAGCGCACCGTCCAGCGCTGTGCCGAGTGCGGCGCGGATCGGGAATTGGTCTGAGAAGAGCGGCGCGAAGTGCGGACCTAGGCCGCCGAGGAAGGTGACAGGCAAAGTGCGCCCTGCCTGAAGCACGCCAATCGCCTCGGCGATGTCTGCCTTGGCCCGTGCTATGATCGCCACAGCGGCGGCGTCATCGCCTGCCATGATGCACGGGGCAAGGCGGGCGAAATCGGCGGGGCGGGCGGATAGGGAAAAGGCGATGATCCCCTGCGGCCCGTCAAATTCGGTGAGCAGGTCTGCCAAAAGCGGGGTCATCGGCGCAAACCCTTCGGCGGCGCGCAAAGCGGCTGTCAAAGCAGCGCGGCCAATCCAAGCGCCGCTGCCTTCATCGCCCAGCATCAGGCCCCAGCCGCCAATCTGGCGGATGGCACCATCGACCCTTGCGCCAAAAACCGACCCCGTGCCAAGGGCTGCCACAATCCCGTCTTCGCCCCCCAAAGCGCCGCGCAGGGCTGTGATCGCATCGGTTTCAATCGCCATGCGGGCAAAGGGCAAAGCCCCACGCAACCGCTCAACCACACCCGCCGCATTGGCCCCCGCAAGGCCCAAGCCCGCCGCGACCGATGCGGGCTCACCACCCGCCTGTGCCAAAGCCGCCTCAGCGGCGGCAAGAATGTTCTGGACCGATCCGGCAAAATCAGAGGCAATATTGGCAGGCCCTGCCTGTGCGCGCCCAAGGAGTCGCCCCTGCGCATCGGCCACAGCCGCGCGACACCCCGTGCCGCCCCCGTCTATCCCTAAGAAAAGCTGCATCCGTGCCCTCCGCACCCGATACTACCAAAATAATACCAAAATGAAAGAACCTTTGTCGATGGTGGGGTTTACCTGCCGATTGCGGTACTTTTGACAAGATGCTTTACAATTGGCCTTGGTTTGGTATCGCTATTGCATGTCAGGGGAATTCGATGACCGAACGACCAACTGAAGCACGCCACCCCCAGTCCGACGGGCTTCATGCCCGCGACGGGCAGGTGGTGCTTGGTCAGGTGCTGGCGGCCCAGATCGCGGCGCTGTCTTGCGTTGAACCTGCCATTCCCGCTTTGGAAACCGCAGCCCAGCTAGCAGCCAAGGCTCTGCAATCAGGGCATAAAGTGGCCTATGCGGGGGCGGGGTCGGCGGGGCTTATGGCGCTGGCCGATGCTTTGGAACTGGCGGGAACCTTTGGCATCCCGCCGCGGCAAACCCCTGTTCTGTTTGCGGGCGGCACCGCCGCCCTGTTGCATATGACAGGCGGGGTCGAGGATGATCCCGCCCTTGCGCTTGCTGATCTGCACCAGCATCAGATTGGCGTGGGGGATGTGGTGATCTGCGTCTCCGCCTCGGGCGGTACGCCTTATACTTTGGCGGTGGCCAAGGGGGCCAAGGCTGCGGGGGCCACGGTCATCGGGATTGCAAATGTGCCGCACTCGGCTTTGCTGCTCGGCGCTGATCTTGCCATTTTCTTGGATACGGGGCCGGAAGTGGTGACAGGCTCTACCCGTATGGGGGCGGCGACGGCGCAAAAGGTGGCGCTGAATATGGTGTCGGTGCGCATGGGCATTTTGCTGGGCCATGTGCAGGACGGCTATATGGTCAATGTGGTTGCCGACAATGCCAAACTGGTTGACCGCGCTGCGCGCATTGTTTCTGCGCTGTCAGGACAGGGGATGGATCGTGCCCGCGCCGCCCTTGGCCAAACCGGTGGAGCGGTGAAACCCGCCGTGCTTGTGGCCAAAGGGGCCACGCCGGATCAGGCAGCACAGCTTTTAAAGGACAGCGGCGGGGTTCTCGGCCCGACCCTCGCTGCGATTTCAGCAACAGGGACCGACTTGCACAGGGAGTAACACATGAAAAAAACCTTTCGCCTGACGCTTTTGGCCAGCACGCTGCTGGCCGGCGCTGCCTATGCCGAAGATGTGACGCTGACGATCGAAAGCTGGCGCAACGATGACCTGACGATCTGGCAAGACAAGCTGATCCCCGCCTTTGAAGCGGGTCATCCCGGCATCAAGGTCGTCTTTTCGCCGACCGCCCCTGCCGAATATAACGCTGCTCTGAACAGCAAGCTGGCTGCAGGCTCTGCCGGTGATCTGATCACTTGCCGCCCCTTTGACGCCTCGCTTGAATTGTACAACCAAGGCAATCTGGCCGATCTGTCGGGCTTGGCGTCGATGGCGAATTTCTCGCCCGTGGCAAAGTCGGCTTGGCAGACCGATGACGGCGCGGCCACCTTCTGCGTGCCGATGGCTTCGGTGATCCACGGCTTTATCTACAACAAAGACGCCTTTGCAGCCCTTGGCCTGACCGTTCCCGCCACGGTGGATGAATTCTTCGCCGTGCTGGACAAGATCAAGGCAGACGGCACCTATGTTCCGATGGCGATGGGCACCAACGACCAGTGGGAAGCCGCGACCATGGGCTATAACAACATCGGCCCGAACTACTGGAAAGGCGAAGAAGGCCGCCTTGCCCTGATCAAGGGCACGCAAAAGCTGACCGATCCGCAGTGGGTTGCCCCGTTTGAGCAACTGGCGCGCTGGAAGGATTACCTAGGCGACGGGTTCGAAGCGCAGACTTATCCTGACAGCCAAAACCTGTTCACCCTTGGCCGTGCCGCGATTTATCCGGCGGGGTCGTGGGAAATCTCGGGCTTTAACACCCAAGCGCAATTCGCCATGGGCGCTTTCCCGCCGCCCGTTCAGGCTGCTGGCGACACCTGCTATATCAGCGACCACACCGATATCGCGCTGGGCATGAACGCAAAATCGGCCCATGCCGATCAGGCCAAAGCCTTCTTGGAATGGGTCGGGTCCAGCGAGTTTGCCGATCTTTACGCCAACTCTCTGCCCGGCTTCTTCAGCCTGAATTCCACGCCCGTCACCATGACCGACCCGCTGGCGCAGGAATTTGTCAGCTGGCGTGACAAGTGCAAATCGACGATCCGCTCGACCTATCAAATCCTGTCGCGCGGCACGCCGAACCTTGAAAACGAAACGTGGAACGCCTCTGCCCAAGTCATTAAAGGGGCCGAAACCCCTGCCGATGCGGGTGCGCGCCTGCAAGCTGGGCTGGACAGCTGGTATAAGCCCGCTCAATAACACCGGTCGGGGGGCCAAGCGCCCCCCGCCTTTTGGCAAACAAGGGAAGAATGATGGCGAAGGGTAAGCCTATGCGCTGGCATATCGGGGTGTTTTTGGCCCCTGCCGTGCTGGTTTATACCGTCATCATGATCATTCCGCTGTTTGGCACGCTGAACCTGTCTTTGTTCAATGTCACGCAAGCCCGCGAGACGGTCTTTGTCGGGCTTGATAACTTTCGCACCCTGTTTGGCGATCCGCTGTGGGCCGATGCCTTTTGGAACGCGCTGCGCAACAACCTGTGGTTTTTTGTGATCCATATGATCGTGCAAAACCCGATTGGCGTGTTGCTTGCAGCCCTGCTGTCCAGCCCGCGCCTGCGGTTCAGCGCCTTTTACCGCACGGCGATTTTCATCCCCACGATCCTAAGCTTTGTGATCGTGGGCTTTGTGTGGAAGCTGATCTTGTCGCCGATCTGGGGCATAGCGCCGGGACTGCTGGATCTGGTCGGGCTGAAGGCGCTGTTCGCGCCGTGGCTGGGCAAAGAGGACTATGCACTGACAGCCCTTGCCCTTGTGTCGGTCTGGCAATTTGTCGGCATTCCGATGATGCTGATCTATGCAGCCCTTCTGTCGATCCCCGATGACGTGATCGAAGCGGCCGAGATGGATGGCCTGCCCCCTTGGGCGCAGTTTTGGAAGATCAAGCTGCCGCTGATTTTGCCCAGTATCGGGATTATCTCGATCTTGACATTCGTGGGCAATTTTAACGCCTTTGATCTGATCTATGTCGCCCAAGGCGCGTTGGCGGGGCCGGATTTCAGCACCGATATTCTGGGCACGTTCCTGTACCGCACCTTCTTTGGCTTTCAGCTTCAACTGGGCGATCCGCATATGGGGGCGGCGATTGCGACCGCGATGTTTGCGATTATCCTGTTGGGCGTGTGTATTTACCTGTTCGCCATCCAGACGCGGCTGCGCCGCTATCAGTTCTAGGGGCATGCGATGAGGGCGACCCATTCCGCAAAACGCCAAAGCATCGCCGCCCATGCGGTGCTGCTGACCTATACGCTGATCGCGCTGTTTCCGGTGTTTGTGATTGTCGTCAACAGCTTCAAATCGCGCCGTGCGATCTTTGCCGAACCTTTGATGCCGCCCTTGCCGGGGAATTTTGACCTTGTGGGCTATGCCACGGTGATGAAGCAGGGCGATTTCTTTCACTATTTCTTGAACTCTATGACCGTCACCTGTGCCAGCCTGTTCTTTGTGCTGCTGTTTGGCGCAATGGCTGCTTTTGCCCTGTCGGAATACCGCTTTCGCGGCAATATGCTGATGGGGTTGTATCTGGCCTTGGGCATTATGATCCCGATCCGGCTGGGCACGGTCGCGATCCTTGAACTGATGGTGGCATCGGGCTTGGTCAACACGCTGACCTCGCTGGTCTTGGTTTATACGGCCCAAGGTCTGCCCTTGGCGGTGTTTATCCTGTCGGAATTTATGAAAACCGTCTCGGACGATCTGAAAAACGCCGGCCGCATCGACGGGCTGTCGGAATACCGCATCTTTTTCACGCTGGTCTTGCCGCTGGTGCGGCCCGCCATGTCAACCGTGGCGGTGTTCACCATGATCCCGATCTGGAATGACCTGTGGTTCCCCCTGATCCTGGCCCCCAGTGAAGAGGTCAAAACCATCACGCTTGGGTCGCAGGTGTTTATCGGCCAATTCGTGACCAACTGGAATGCGGTGCTGTCAGCACTGTCTTTGGCCATCATTCCGGTCTTGGTGCTTTATCTGATCTTTTCGCGGCAACTGATCCGCGGCATCACGGCGGGGGCGGTGAAATGACGATACGGGTATTGGTGGCGGGTTTGGGGAATATGGGGCGCAGCCATGCGCTGGCCTATCACACAAATCCGGCCTTTCAGATCGTGGGGCTGGTCAACCGGTCTGCCGTGGATTTGCCCGCCGAGTTGCGCGCATATACCCTAAGTGCCGATTATGCCGAGGCTTTGGCGCGCCTGAAGCCCGACCTTGTCTGCATCGCCACCTATTCCGACAGCCACGCCGACTATGCCGTCGCCGCGATGCAGGCGGGGGCGCATGTGTTCGTCGAAAAGCCCCTTGCCACCACGGTTAACGATGCCAAGCGCGTGGCCGATTGCGCCAAGCGCACGGGGCGCAAAGTGGTGGTCGGCTACATCCTGCGCCACCACCCCAGCTGGCAACGCCTGATCGCCGAGGCCCGCGCCTTGGGCGGCCCTTACGTCTTTCGCCTAAACCTGAACCAGCAATCCACCGGTGCGACATGGGAGGTGCACAAGGCCCTGATGCAAACCACATCGCCCATCGTTGATTGCGGCGTGCATTATGTCGATGTCATGTGCCAGATCACCGATGCCAAACCGGTCGAGGTGCGCGGCATGGGCCTGCGCCTGTCGCCCGAAATCGCGGCGGATATGTACAATTACGGCCATTTTCAGGTGCTGTTCGACGATGGCAGCCTTGGTTGGTACGAGGCAGGCTGGGGCCCGATGATGTCAGACACCGCGTTTTTCGTCAAAGACGTGGTCAGCCCGAACGGTGCGGTGTCGATCCGGATGCCGGATGATGCCCGTTCCGATGATATCGACACCCACACCAAAACCGCCAAGCTGCGCATCCACCGTGTGGGTCAAGCCACGCAAAACCTTGATATGACAGATGAACCCGACCATCAGGCGCTGTGCGACCGCGAACAGGCCTTTGTCGCCCGCGCCATAGCCGAAAACCTTGATCTTGGCCGCCATTTGCAAGACGCGGTGCAATCTCTTGCGATCTGTCTGGCGGCGGATGACAGCGTTCGCCACGGCCACCCCGTCAAATTGTAAGAGGCCATCATGGGCGCGCTGCATCTTTCCAATGTTTCCAAAAGCTTCGGCAAAACCGAGGTCATCAAGGGTCTTGATCTGACAGTGCAGGACGGCGAGTTTTGCGTCTTCGTCGGCCCCTCTGGCTGCGGCAAATCCACGCTGCTGAGAATGATCGCAGGGCTAGAGGATCTCAGCGGCGGCGATGTGGCGCTGGACGGCAAGATCATCAGCACTCTACCGCCCGCCAAGCGCGAAATCGCGATGGTGTTTCAAACCTACGCGCTTTATCCGCACTTAACCGTGCGCCAAAACATGGGCCTTGCGCTGAAACAAGCAGGCGAGCCGAAAGCCTCGATAGAGGCCGCCGTCACCCGCGCCTCGGCCATGCTGGAACTTGGCCCCTATCTGGACAGACGGCCTGCCGAACTGTCCGGCGGCCAGCGCCAGCGTGTGGCCATTGGCCGCGCGATTGTGCGCCGCCCCAAGTTGTTTTTGTTCGATGAACCCCTGTCAAACCTTGATGCCGCCTTGCGCGTGGCAACCCGCATTGAAATCGCCCGCCTGCACCGCGAATTGGGGGCGACGATGGTCTATGTCACCCATGATCAGGTCGAAGCGATGACCTTAGCCGACAAAATCGTCGTCCTGCGTGCCGGAGAGGTGGAACAGGTCGGCTCCCCGATGGAGCTGTACAACAACCCCGCCAACACCTTTGTCGCCGGTTTCATCGGCAGCCCGCAGATGAACTTCTTGAGGGCCGAGGCCTTGGGCGAACATGCTGCCACTTTGGGCATCCGCCCCGAGCATCTTACCCTGTCACCCCAACAGGGGGACATTCCCGCAAAGGTCAGCCATGTGGAAAAATTGGGCGGCGAAACTCTGGTCTACGTGCGCAACCCACAGCAAGGATTGCTGACCGTTCGGCTGTTTGGGGAACATGACTTTGCCTTTGGCTCAGATGTTTTCGTGACACCTGACCGCAACCGCGCGTTCCGGTTTGACGACGCAGGCAAAAGACTGCGCTGATCTGCAATCGAGAGCAACAGCCGGTCCTAATCGCAGCAGAATTGGCCTGATTAAGCCAACAACGGCCTAGATCAAGCGCAGGGAACCAAGTTGATGGACCACTTCACAGGGGGCACTTCAATTTGACACTCACCGCCGATGTCGTGTTGACACGACACTCCATGACCCAGTGGCAGATTTGTCATCGATCTGAGCGGCAAAGCTGAAACAACGAACGCCGCAATCAAGTAAATAAAGCGCCGATGCAATCACCGCGTTACAGCCAGCAGATTTCCAACACGTCAGATCCTGAAGGCACGACCGATCGCAGTATTTGACTTCTAACCTGTTATGCGCTCAATTGGTCGGCGGCTGTATTGCCATGTAATATAGCCGCGCTCGTCCCTCAATTCTGGAGCCCAAGGTGAAAAGATCGATACTTCCTCTTTTTCTGATCACAGCTTTTGCGCAGCCAGCATTTGCAGCGCAAACCATTACCGTCCTACACGGCAAGGTGCCTGCCCCGACGGTGATTGATCTGGGCCCAGTTGGCGACTCTGTGGGGGATGAACGCATCTGGCACTTCCTTGGGACTCTGCCAGACAACGCTACCGTCAGCATTGATTTTATCATGATCACAACAGCGCTATCCGATCAGCCCGATGGATTGGACAGCAGAATGACAGATGCGGTGTTTTCGTTTGGAGAAGGCTCAGCAGATACGCTGCTTGTGCATGGCATGGGTCTTTATCCCAAGAACGGATCAACGGTGAAGGTATCCCAAACGCTCGAGCGTGCAATAATTGGCGGAACAGGCAAATATGCCGGGGCCAACGGCAGTGTTTCCAGCACACATCTGGCTGATGGAACGTGGCAACACGTGTTCAATGTCAAATAAGCGGAACGCTCTGACGCCTTGGGCCGGGTTCTTTAGCCGCTTATCACGGATGATAATGCAAAATGGCGCGATGTTTTAGGAACAGGGTCGAAGGCAACTGCAATGTATAAGTTCATGGAACAGGTGTAAGAAGATGAAATTATCACAGATTTGGCTAGGGGCTTTATGCTTTGCTTCGGGCATTGCTGTAAGCTTTACCTTGGCGCAAACCGCCTATCCACCTCTTCAGGTCTTGCTGTCATCAGGGCAGTCCATTCTGGGTCAGGACATCGTTTATCCTGCTGGCAAGCCTAATATCACTGCTGCGGTCGTCACTATTCAGCCTCAGGAAAGCACTGGCTGGCATCTGCATGAGGCGCCTTTGTTTGCCATGATCCTCGATGGAGAATTGAGCGTGGATTATGGAAACGGCGTAACACGGCATTACGGCAAGGATGATACATTCATCGAAGCCTTCAAGTCGCGCCATAACGGTACCAATACTGGCAGCACGCCCGTGCGTATCTTGGTGGTCTTTGCTGGATCAGACGCTGTGAAAAACACTGTCAAGGAAGATTGAGAAAGTCTGTTGAGCGGACCTTCGTTGCATAATTGTGAACCCGCTCCGTGATATTAGCGTGGTATCGAACCTATAATACATGAACGGGTGTCTGGGGTGTCCATTACCAGATCCCGCATGCCAGTCTAGCACCGGTATTATCTGCTGATCATGTTCAACACTGGTGCGGGCGAGCATGACCTGTTCCAACGCGATGAAAGAACCGAGGCCATGCGCGGCTTGAGGTGGACAGATGTGGCGGTCTTCCAATCTACGGAAGCGGTCGACATGGTCGAGCTTTTACCGCTGCGCTTGGCAAACCAGTAGACGCCAAAGACAGGGCTTAGGGTGGCGCAACCATCCTTAATTCTTTATCGCCCGAAACAGAATGATCTGATTTGACATCCGCTCGATCGGGGCAACGGCATAATTTACCGATGTGGCCGTAAACTTGATGACAGAGGTGGCCTTATTGGCATTGGCCTTGAAATCGCGCACAGGCACTGGCAGGGCAGCAAAAGAACCAGTCTTTGACCCATCCAAGGCCGCGTAGTCAAATTCATAGACCGTGTACTCTTTCCCAACTTCCAACCCATAAACCCGCGCCGTCAAAGTGAGTTTCATTGGCGCAGGTCTGGTATTGGTAAAGCAATCGCCCCTGTCGCAGCCATTGAGCGTTGGAGAGATATAGGGGCTTTCATAGTTAAATCCGGCAATCGGGTCTTTGGCCATTAAAGTCCATATCCCATTGACCAAACTGCGCGCGCTGGAAATTTGCAGCGTCATCTTTGTTGTCTCACCCAAAGTATCCAGCGGTCCCCAGACCGACAAAGCATAATTATGCGGCCCATAGATCGTTGCGAACCCCGAACCCGTGGGCGCGGTATTGCCCGCGATCACAGCGATGCGGGTCGACGCGGGGATCATCAAGGAATAGGCCGGCGCGTCTGATTGGTTTGCAGCCGACCTATTCTTTAGCAAACTGCTGAACGGGTAAGCGAAAATATAAGGCGTGCATCCAGTCGCATCACTTCCCGCACCTAAGGGAACAGCGGGATTATCGGCGAACCGCCACTGGCGCTGGGTCTTTAACTGTAAAGTATATTGACCGTGGTCATCAAAATATAAAACGTCATCAGGGTAATAGGTTGGGTCCGTCACCACGTGATTGGTGCCGATCTTTAAAACCGATACCTCATGGTCATATTGGGCATCATCGCCGCCATTGGTCAAAACTCCGATCGTCACATGATGGCCAGCGATCATCTCTGCCTTAACCCAACTCAGATAATCTTGCGCCCCGCTGATCCCAATGTTGGCCGTTTTATAGCCCGTCGCAAAGGGATAGGATGTGGCCTTCAACCCAGAATTTGCGGCACATAGCGCGCCATGGCCAAAATCATTGGCACCGCTGACGCCAGAGGCCACATTTTCCAACAACATCTGGGCATTGCTATTCAAGATGGTAGAGCCTTTGATCCCAGCCTGCAAAAGGCTTGCACCGGACCCGTTGGTCTCTTTTCCAAAGAAGGCCCCGCACGCCAAACGGGCATCCGCTTGCGACATATACTGGCCGTTGGCCAAGCCAGCCGATATCAACGACGCCTCGCCACAATAGCCATTATTGGCGTTCCATTGATAGATGATCGGCACCGGCAGGGCGGGTTCAATAAACCGCAGGCTTGTGGTCCTGGGCACCACAGCCCCTAAAGCCTGTTCTACCAAACTTTGCCCGCATCCCGCGCCATTGGCCTGCGCCGCAAAACAGGACAAGGCCCAAAATAAGGTGGCCACCGAATAAGTTGCCAGCCGATCCATCTTTTAAGCCCCCATAAACTGACGGCGAGAAATTTGATCCGTTAGACTTGGCCAGCGGCGGCCGATCTCTGCCGTGGCGCGGTGCGCCGTGATCCACTTGGTCAGCGTTGATATCCCGACCCCAAGATCATCGGCAATCTGTTGGCGTGAAAGCCTGCTGGTCAGCGCGATCCGCGCCGCGTGCTTGCGGAATTCATCCGTCCTGACTTTGCCCATGGTTTATCTCCTGTGCTGCGCCTTACGTGATTATAAGAGCGGCACAAAACTGTGACAGGTCCAATGCCACTCATCCCGCCCGCTTGTATACGCGGCCTTCCCAACGGCCATGGTTCAGATAGTGATATTCCGCACCAAGACCAGCCCTTGCGACATCGGGATTGAGCAGCAGGTAACGCTCGGGATCAAAATCTTCCGGAAGTCCCAGTTCAAGCCATTTCTGCGATGGAGGATGATTGCTCGCAGGGCGTTTACCCCCTGCATCCGACAGGACCTTGAGCAGAAGGCCCACATTCTCGTGCGAAATTGCCAGATCCGACAGGGATATGCCTTTGCGGGGCGCGACCCTTAGCCTTTGATCTGGCTTGAGCAGAGCGTTCAAAGTCTCGATGTCGTCACGCAATATGGTCCGGATTTGCTGGTCCACTTCCCAGATCACCGGGTCTTTGAAAGGTGCCGCGCGCTTGTGGAAACTTGCCAGCAGATGCGGCGCAAAGTCCAAGTCGCCGCATGTATAGGCCATCACGACAAGAGATGCCTCCTCGAACGACAGGGATGGATTATGGGTTTTGCCCACGAACCCTGACAAACGTTCAAGCGGAGCCCGGACGCCGATCGCCTCAAGGAACGACGCGATCAAATCGCTTCGGCATGAATCATAAGATAGGGCCGTGACGTCGAGGCCGGACCGTACGAATTCAGCCAGACGGTTGATGCTTACGCGGCCGGGAAACTTTTCCATGTCCTTGACGAAAGCGGCAAAGCTCCGTCTCTCACCCGAAACCTTTACCTGCTGCTTCCAACTTGAACAGACGATGTTGTAAGGGTCCCTGACATAGGCGATTATGCGCACCCTGTGATGCTTTGACAGCTCTTCAAAATGCGCCAACAGTGTCAGCGCCGACAATTCCTCGCCCGAAATTAGAATGGTTGGATGTTCGCTTTGCTCGATTGCGTTTTCGACCATCTTTGCAAAGAACGTCGGTGCCCGATCCTCGTATAAGAGTGCAATGGCATCTTGCTTTGTCAACCGCACGAATTCGTGCAGGGCGTTGCCCTCCGAAATTCCGCCGCCGTTTGCCATCTTTTGCGTTATGAAAGGGTAAGATATGCCGTGTTCGTGCAAGATATCCATGTTGCGAGCGAGGAAAGCCTGTATCGCTGTGCTTCCCGTCTTCGGCAGGCCGATATGGAAGATCAGGTCTTTTTTCATCCAAGCGCGCCCTTGCTAGTCTTGCGCTTTCGTCACCCTCATGCCGCCGCAGCGGACTTGGTAAGACAAAAACGAACATTCCATTGATAGGGTTCCGGCCGGTGGAAATCCAGCCGCAAAAAAGACTCACCCCCCGACCATCGACAAGACGTCGCTTCGATCATAGAAAAACCAGCAGGCCGTCGCGTTCTGAAGCAATCGATGGGCAATGCGCAGCGTGTGGGGGTTTTTCGCGACGAGGCGATGGTTGCGAGATGACAATTCCTCTTTAAGGCTGTGCGCTGCGGGCACGATTGCTGAAAGTGCCGCGCCGCCGGTTGAAATAACATCTTCGTAGCGGATGGTCCGATCGGGCAGGACATCGCGATAGCGTGCAAACATATAATCAAGCAGTGCAATCTGCCGGTCCAAGACATCCGCAAATGTGCGCAAGAGCGCCGCCAGGTCGCCGTCATGGGACTCTGCCGCAGGGGAATGGCCGTTACCGTGAGCCATGCCACTGTCACTCCATGACAAAAGCACGCTCAATGGGTTGCGCACGATGGCGTAACAGTCGAAGACCTCTGCCAGAACCGGCAGACGAGCCGTAAACATCGCAGGATGCTTCATGCAAAGGTCGAACCTTGGCGTGGTCACGTTTCCCACCGATATTATGGTGCCGTCGATGGTCTTAACGCGCTCACCGTCGATGACCTCGTCGCCCAAAGGGTTTCGCGGCACGCGCCCCGCTTGCGATTTGCTGACCGCCGTGCCTTGGGTTTTGATCTGCTGGCGTATGGCATCGAAAAACGCGACGACGCGGTCGATGAATTCGGGCCCGCTTAGATCTGAAATCTGCATGGGTCTCATCGGTTCGTGAAGGGCTACAACTTCGGGCAACTGCCCTAACAGGCTGCAGGCCAAAGTGGTCCCCGACCGCGGCAGGCCGGTCAGGATTATGTTTCGCGGGCTGGTCGCGTTCAAAACATCCATGACGGTACCACGCTCGGCCGCTTGGTTATGCTTGCGCACCATAAGCATGGCACCATCCGTTAGTCTGCGCGCCACCGCCCGATCCGCCACCAAGGACATCACGGACCCGACAAGATCAGATTGCCGTGCCAAGGGCATCAGACAGGTTTCGCCGTCGATACAGATCTCACGGTTTCCGACAGCATCGGGGCATATGACCAGGCAGCCTGCCGCCATCGCTTCAAGCGCGGGAAGAAAGAACCCCTCACGGGCAAAGGGAAGCGTTACGGCAATACGCGCATCATGAAGCTTTTCAAGAAAATCGGCACGGGGCAGCGGTTGGGTTGCAACGACGACCTTCAATCCCTCGCGCGTCAGCGCTTCCATGACCGCAAGTGCAAGTTCCGGCGCCTTCAGTCCTGCGATGAACACGTCAGTCGATCGGCTGGCGTCAGGACTAAATTCATCGGCGCGCAGCGCCGCCGGAACGACATGAACCGGCCCGTTGCACTGCCCGGTCGCAAGGATCGCGTCCGCCACTTGGGCGCTCACGCATAATCGGGTCGCCCTTCGACCCAGAAAGCCGTAGCGAACATCGTCGCCGTCTGCATGGCGAAGGCCTTGGATCAGGTTGATCACTGGCACCCGCTTTTCGATATCTTTGGGCACCGCCTCCCAATCGCGGCCGGCCAGAACCAAGACATCGGCAAGCTCTGGATTGAAATCGGGCCCGACGATGTCGCAATCGTCCCAAAGATCACTGGGCAAGGATCGCGAGGACAGGGACAGGATCGGCCGGTATGCCGGATTGCTGCGCACATGGCCGATGTAATCAGCGACCTTCAAATGCCCGCCGGTAAACCCGCGGAAATCCCTGAAAAACAACACCGACTTTGGCATGCAGATAACCCGTCCCGAAAGCGCCTATGTGGTGCTTCGGTTGCGATGTTAGGGCACCGTCGGTCTTTGGTCTATCGGTCTTGTCGCAACAGGGTTGGCCCTCATCGATGACGAGGTCAAAGCCGCCTGAGCGATTTGGGTCGGCACTGAGCGATCAAGACCCAATTCGATCAAAGACAACAGACCGGCAAACCTGCTGCAAGCGGGCGGCCGCTTGACCTGTGGCCCGGTTGCGGGTCAAGGCCAGCATCGGGCCCAAAAGCCCCGCGCCAATCGGCCCTGCCAAGCCCTGCCCAGCGCCAAGACCGCCTTTGGCCAGCCATTCCGCTTGACAGGCTGACCCAAGCCATGACGGGCCCATGCACCACAATTCCCTGCGCACCATAAGCTTTGATCAAGGCCTAAGCTTTGCAAGCCTTTGCGCATTCAAACACAATCATAGGCGGGGCTTGAATGGCACAGCGGATCAAACCATCAGCGTCGCAGCCACCGCCCTGCCCCACCGCGCATATTTCGCCTCCCTGTGGTCGGCGGCCATGGCGGGGACAAATCGGCGGTCAAGCACCCAGCTTTCGGCAAAGCGTGCCGGTTCGGGGCAAAGGCCGCTTTGCAGCCCCGCGAGGTAGGCTGCTCCCAAGGCAGTGGTCTCTGTCACCACGGGCCGGTCGACGGGCGCGCCCAGAATATCGGCCAGAAACTGCATGGTCCACGCACTGCCCACCATACCGCCATCGACACGCAAAACACTTTCACCCGCAGTTCCCCAATCCGCACGCATGGCTTCCAGCAGGTCGCGGGTCTGGTAGCCCACGCTTTCAAGCGCCGCTTTGGCCAATTCGCCAGCCCCCGTGCCCCGCGTGACGCCATAAATCGCCCCGCGACAGTCTGGCCGCCAATAGGGCGCACCCAAGCCCGTAAAGGCGGGCACGAGGACCACGTCCTGCGCCGGATCGGCCTGTTCGGCCAAGCCTTGGGTTTCGCCCGCCGAGCCGATGATTTTCAGCCCATCGCGCAGCCATTGCACCACGGCCCCTGCCACAAAAATCGACCCTTCCAGCGCATAGGTGGGCTGGCCGTTCAATTGATAGGCGATGGTCGTCAGAAGGCGGTTCTTGGACAAAACCATATCTGTGCCCGTGTTGAGCAAAGCAAAACACCCCGTCCCGTAGGTTGATTTCATCATGCCGGGCTGGAAACAGGCTTGGCCCACGGTTGCCGCTTGTTGATCACCGGCCACGCCCCGAATGGGAATGGCGCGCCCGAAGATGGCCGGATCGGTTGAGCCAAACTCGGCAGCGCTGTCTTTGACTTGCGGCAACAGCGCCATCGGAATGCCGAGTAAACCACAAATCTCGGCATCCCAAGTGCCGGTTTTGATGTTGTAAATCAATGTGCGGGCGGCATTTGTGGCGTCGGTGGCGTGAACGCGGCCCCCTGTCAGGTGCCAGATCAGGTAGCTGTCAACCGTCCCGAAGGCCAGTTTGCCAGCCTCGGCCTTGGCGCGCGCATCGGGGATATGATCCAGCAGCCATTTGATCTTGGTGCCGCTGAAATAAGGGTCAAGCAGCAAGCCCGTGCGGGCGTTGATCATCGGCTCGTGGCCTGCGGCTTTTAAAGCGGCGCAGATGTCGGTGGTGCGGCGGTCTTGCCAGACGATGGCATTTGCCACGGGGATGCCAGTGTCACGGTCCCACAAAAGGGTCGTTTCGCGCTGGTTGGTGATGCCGATGGCGGCCACTTTGGCGATATCGGTGCGCGCCAAAACGGCGCGGGCGGTGGCGAGCGTGGTGCGCCACAGATCGGCAGGATCATGCTCGACCCAGCCGGAATTGGGGAAATGCTGCGTGAATTCTTCTTGGGCCTGTGTGATCGGCCGCAAATCTTGGGAAAACAGAATAGAGCGGGTCGATGTGGTGCCCTGATCAATGGCAAGAATTTGGGTCATCTTGGGGCCTTTGTCACAAAACATCGAAAGATAGCAAAGGGGCGAGGGCTAAGCCCCCGCCCCAATGTTGGTCAGATCTTACTTCTGCCAGGACTTGATCAGCTCGTCATAGGCGATGGTTTCACCCTGGGGCTTTTCGTTGTCCAGCTTGGCCACCGGCGAACCGGGTTCATCCAGCCAGAATTGCGGATCTTTCTCTTCGTTCATGACCGGGCCCAGATCGCCCTGAACGCCGGATTTCTCCAGACGGATCATGACTTTTTCTTGCTCGGCGCACAGGCTGTCCAAAGCCTCTTGCGGGGTTTTGGCACCCGACATGGCGTCGCCGATGTTCTGCCACCACAGTTGTGCCAGCTTGGGGTAATCCGGCACGTTGGTGCCGGTGGGCGACCACTGAACGCGGGCGGGCGAGCGGTAGAATTCGATCAAACCACCCAGTTTGGGGGCGCGATCGGTGAAGTGCTGGCTGTCGATGGTGGATTGACGGATAAAGGTCAGGCCAACGTCAGACTTCTTCACGTCCACCGTTTTGGACACAACGAACTGCGCATAAAGCCAAGCGGCTTGGGCGCGGTCAACGGGGGTGGATTGCATCAAGGTCCACGAACCGGCGTCTTGGTAGCCGATCTTGGTGCCTTCCGACCAGTATGCGCCGTGCGGCGAGGGGGCCATGCGCCACTTGGGCGTGCCGTCTTCGTTCATCACGGGTGTGCCCGGCGCAACCGAAGCTGCGGTGAAGGCGGTGTACCAGAACATCTGCTGGGCCACGGCACCTTGTGCGGGAACCGGACCTGCTTCGCCAAAGGTCATGCCCGCGGCTTCCGGCGGCGAGTACTTTTGCAGCCATTCGATGGCCTTGGTCACAGCGTAGACAGCGGCTGCGTCGTTGGTGGCACCGCCGCGCGCAACGCACGAACCAACCGGCTGCGACTTTTCGTTCACACGGATGCCCCATTCGTCGACCGGCAGGCCGTTGGGTTCACCCTTGTCGCCCATACCGGCCATCGACATCCACGCGTCGGTGTAACGCCAGCCCAAGGACGGGTCTTTCTTACCATAGTCCATGTTGCCAAAGACCGAGGTCGGCCCGCCCATATAGGACATATCGCGACCGGTGAAGAATTCGGCGATGTCTTCATAGGCCGACCAGTTGACCGGAACGCCCAGATCATAGCCATATTTGGCTTTGAAATCGTCTTTGGTCTTTTGATCGTTGAACCAGTCGTAGCGGAACCAGTAGAGGTTCGCGAACTGCTGGTCGGGCATTTGGTAAAGCTTACCATCCGGCCCGGTGGTAAAGGACGTGCCGATAAAGTCGGCCAGATCCAGACCCGGATTGGTGACGTCTTTGCCTTCGCCGGCCATCCAGTCGGTCAGGTTGCGGGCCTGCTGGTAGCGCCAGTGGGTGCCGATCAGGTCAGAGTCGTTGATATAGGCGTCATAGATGTTTTCGCCCGACTGCATTTGCGTTTGCAGCTTTTCAACAACGTCGCCTTCACCGATCAGATCGTGGGTGATCTTGATACCGGTGATGGCGGTGAAAGCCGGCGCCAACACTTTGGATTCGTATTCATGCGTGCCGATGGTTTCGGAAACAACCTTGATTTCCATGCCCGCATAGGGCTTGGCGGCGTCGACGAACCATTGCATTTCGGCTTCTTGATCCGCACGGCTCAGCGTGGACAGGTCACCGATTTCGGTATCCAAGAAGGCCTTGGCTGCATCCATGTCGGCAAAAGCCGGCATGCCGCAGGCGATCAGCGCAAGGGCCATCGCGGTGGTGGTGTGTCTTAGTCTCACTTTTTTCCTCCCAGAAGGTTGATGAGTCTTTTCGTTTTGCCTTGGGGCAGGTTTGGCCCACCCGTCCGGCGCCGTTTGTCCTGTGTTACACCCAGCGAAACACCGCTGCGGCATAAACCAGGCATAGGATCAGCGGCCATGTCAGCGGCGCACCGAAGAAAAAGAGCCAGACCAGATTGATATAGGCCGAGCCCAAGAGCGTGATAAACAACCGATCCCCGCGCGTGGTTTCAATGCGCAAGATGCCGCGGCGGGGGGTTTCGGGAAAACGGATGGCCAGCAGCGTGAAGATGATCAGCAAGCTGGCGATCAGATAGAAGAACAAGGCGACCGGAAAGGTCCACGCCATCCAGCCGCCGGGGATCATCGGGTCATACCACAGCATCCCAGTGTCATCGCGCGGCACGGACCAGAAAAGAAAGCCCAGAATGGCGGCCATAAGCACACCAAGGCCAAGGTACAGGCTGTTCCAACGGGCAGCGGTCATCACACCCTCCCCAGGGCAAAGCCCTTGGCTATGTAGTTGCGCACAAAGTAGATCACCAAAGCCCCCGGGATGATCGTCAAGACCCCCGCCGCCGCCAAGACCCCCCAATCCATCCCGCTGGCCGACACGGTGCGTGTCATGGTCGAGGCGATGGATTTGGCGTAAACCGAGGTCAGCGTGCGCGACAACAACAGTTCCACCCACGAGAACATAAAGCAGAAAAACGCTGCCACCCCGATGCCGCTGGCGATCAACGGCATAAAGATGCGCACAAAGAAGCGCCCGAACCCGTAGCCGTCGATATAGGCGGTTTCGTCAATCTCTTTGGGCACGCCGCGCATAAAGCCTTCTAAAATCCACACCGCCAACGGCACGTTGAACAGGCAATGCGCCAAGGCCACGGCGATATGCGTGTCAAACAGGCCGACCGACGAATACAGCTGAAAGAAGGGCAGCGCAAAAACCGCAGGCGGTGACATGCGGTTGGTCAGCAGCCAAAAGAACAGATGTTTGTCGCCCATGAAACTGTAGCGCGAAAAGGCATAGGCGGCAGGCAGCGCCGCGGTGATCGAAATCAGCGTGTTCAACACCACATAAATCAGCGAGTTGACATAGCCCATATACCACGACGGATCAGTCAAGATCGTGACATAATTGGCAAAGGTCAGGTTTGCGGGGATCAAGGTGAAGGTGGATGTGATCTCGGTATTGGTTTTCAAGCTCATGTTGATCAGCCAATAGATCGGGATCAGCAAGAACAGCAGATAAACCGCCATGACGATGGCAGAAGAGCGGGCGCGCATCATTTCGTCTCCGCGTTATCAAGGGTGGTCATGACGGTGTAAAACACCCAAGACACCAGCAAGATCACCAAGAAATACATGATCGAGAAGGCCGCCGCAGGCCCAAGATCAAACTGCCCCACGGCCATTTTCACCAGATCAATCGACAAGAAGGTGGTCGAATTGCCCGGGCCGCCGCCGGTGACAACGAAAGGTTCGGTGTAGATCATGAAGCTGTCCATAAAGCGCAACAGCACCGCGATCAGCAAGACGCCTGACATCTTGGGCAGTTCGATAAAGCGAAACACGCTCCACCGGCTGGCTTGGTCGATGCGGGCGGCTTGGTAATAGGCCTGCGGGATAGATTGCAACCCCGCATAGCACAGCAAAGCCACAAGCGAGGTCCAGTGCCAGACATCCATCACGATAATGGTGATCCAAGCATCCAGCGCGTCGTTGGTGTAGTTGTAATCAACCCCCAAACTCGCCAAGCCATGCCCCAAAAGGCCAATGTCGACGCGGCCAAAAATCTGCCAGATCGTGCCCACAACGTTGAACGGGATCAGCAGCGGCAAGGCCATAAGAACCAGACAGAAACTGGCCCAAAACCCTTTTTTGGGCATATTCAGCGCGATAAAAATCCCTAAGGGCACCTCTATCGCCAAAATGATCGCCGAAAACAGCACCTGCCGCCCCAAGGCGCTGTGCATCCGCTCAGAGGCGATCATGTCTTCAAACCAGCCAAGGCCGTTCCAGAAGAATTCGTTCTCGCCAAAGGTGTCGTTGACGGAATAGTTCACCACGGTCATCAAGGGGATCACGGCGGAAAAGGCCACGATCACCAAGACCGGCAGCACCAAGAACCACGCCTTGTTGTTTTGCGTCTTCTCCATCACACGGCCCCTCCGGTTTGGGGCGCTACCCGCCAGTCGTCGGCAAAGACGTTGATTTTGTCGGGCGCAAAGACCACGCGGGTCATATCGGCCGCGATCGCCATGCCTTCGGGGGCGATCATGTTAAAGGCTTGGCCGAAGAGGTCAGCGCGGATGATACGGTGGCGGCCCACGTCTTCGATACGGCGCAGGGTGACGGGCAGGCCCGCGCCGCTGGTCAGGCTGCAATATTCCGGGCGAATGCCGATCTGGCTGCGCCCTGCGACGGGCGCGTAGCTTGACCCAAGGGCGACTTCGCAGCCGTTCAGATGGGCGCGGTTGCCGGTGATCGTGGCTTGCATCAGGTTCATACCGGGTGAGCCGATGAAATAGCCGACAAAGGTATGGGCAGGGGTTTCAAACAGCTCTTCGGGCGTGCCGATTTGCACCACGCGGCCGTCAGACATCACCACGACTTTATCGGCAAAGGTCAGCGCCTCGGTCTGGTCATGGGTGACGTAAATCATCGTATGGCCAAGCTGGCGGTGCAGTTGTTTCAGCTGGGTGCGCAATTCCCATTTCATATGGGGGTCGATCACGGTCAGCGGTTCATCAAACAAAATGGCGTTAACGTCTTCGCGCACCATGCCGCGGCCAAGGCTGATCTTTTGCTTGGCATCCGCCGTAAGCCCGCGCGCCTTGCGGTTCAAACGGTCCTCCATGCCGATCATCTGGGCAATATGGGCGACGCGGGCCGCGATATAGGCCGCATCCATGCCACGGTTGCGCAGGGGAAAGGCCAAATTCTCGCGCACGGTCATCGTGTCGTAGACCACGGGAAACTGGAACACTTGGGCGATGTTGCGCGCGGCGGTTTCCTGATCGGTCACATCGCGCTCGCCAAACAGCACCCGGCCATGGCTGGGGCGCACAATGCCCGAGATGATGTTGAGAAGCGTTGTTTTGCCGCATCCTGACGACCCAAGCAGCGCATAGGCCCCGCCGTCTTGCCAGACATGGTCCATTTCCTTTAAGGCAAAGTCCGCCTCTCCCTGCGGATTGGGCAAGTAGCTGTGGGCAAGGTTTTTCAGCGTAATCTGTGCCATAGCTTAAGCCCCCACCGCATAGGCCGCAGGGGCGGCAAGCCGGCCCGCAGGGTCAAAGACATAGACATGGCTTGGGTCCAGCCAAAGCGTGACCCTTTGCCCCGTTGTCAGCGCATGCACCCCGTGCACCAGCCCGACCCAGCGGTTGTCGCCGTGGCTGGCATGCAGGAAGGTTTCCGAACCGGTGATCTCGGTCGCCGTGACATCGCAGGTAAATGACACTGACTGGCCGGAATGGGCGTTCAGGTGCAAATGGTTCGCCCGAAACCCCGCGAGGTAGGGGCCATCCGGAAGGGCGGCCAACAGCCCGTCGGCGGGGGCGTGGGTGTCTGCGCCAAAGCTGATCCGGTGGCCTTGCTTCACACAAGACACAAAGTTCATCGGCGGTTCGCTAAACAAGCGCGCGGTGATGGCATCGGCGGGCTGGCGGTAAACCTGCGGGGTCGGGCCGAATTGGGTGATCCGCCCCTCCCACATCGTGGCGGTGTTGCCGCCTAGCAAGAGGGCCTCTTCGGGTTCGGTGGTGGCGTAGACAAAAATCGCACCCGATTCTTCAAAGATGCGCGGGATTTCGGCGCGCAATTCCTCGCGCAGTTTATAGTCAAGGTTCGCCAAGGGCTCATCCAGCAGAACCAGTCCCGCCCCCTTCACCAAAGCCCGCGCCAAGGCGCAGCGCTGTTGCTGGCCGCCCGACAGCTCCAAGGGTTTGCGCAGCAAAAGCGGGGTCAGCTTCAGCATTTCGGCGGTGGAGCGAACGGCCCTATCAACCTCTGCCTTGGATTTGCCCATCAACCGCATCGGCGAGGCGATGTTGTCATAGACCGACATGGCCGGATAATTGATGAACTGCTGATAGACCATCGCCACTTTGCGATCTTGCACGCGCTGGCCTGTCACATCGGCCCCGTTCCAATGGATCGCCCCAGCACTGGGCACATCCAGCCCTGCCATCAAGCGCATCAACGATGTCTTGCCCGCCAAGGTCGGCCCGAGCAGAACATTCATCGTGCCTTTTTCCAGCACCAGATCGGTGGGCTGGATATAGACCTGCCCTTTGACAATCCGGCTTGCGGCTTTCAACTCAAGCGCCATGCGTTTTCCTCACTTCAGAGCGGGCAAGACCATTTGGCAAGGCCGCGTTCTGTGACATGTACGCGTCCAAGGCGGCGATTTGCTCTGGTGTCATGCGAAGCCCCAATTTCGTGCGCCGCCAAACAACATCTGCCGCAGCACGCGCAAATTCGTGTTTCATCAGCCAAAGCACTTCGATTTCAGTCAAAGTTTGGCCAAAGTCACGCCCCAGATCGGCGGCGGTGCGCGCACCTTGCAACATCACCGCCGCCTCTGCGCCATAGGCCCGGATCAGCCGGGCGGCCCAATAGGCGGTCAAGAACGGGTGATTTTGCCGCAGTTGGGCCGTCAAGCGCCCCATATCGCCCACAGGGAAATCACCCCCGGGCAAAGGCACGCGCGCTGTCCATGCCGCTTTGGCTTTCGGAAAATAGGGCGACAGTTTGGCCAGCGCCCCTTCGGCCAAACGGCGGTAGGTGGTGATTTTGCCACCAAACACATTCAGCAAGGGCGGGCCGTTCTCATCCAAGCTTAAAACGTAATCCCGCGTCGCCGCCGTGGCAGATTTGGCCCCGTCGTTGTACAGCGGGCGCACGCCTGAATAAGACCATACCACATCGGCGGCGGTGACAGGCTTGGCGAAATACTGGCTGGCAAAGGCGCACAGATAATCGCGCTCTTCATCGGTGCACTGCGGATCACCGGGCGGGCCTTGATGGTCTTTGTCCGTTGTGCCGATCAGGGTAAAATCCTGTTCGTAAGGAATGGCGAATATAATCCGGCCATCCTGCCCTTGGAAAAAATAGCAGCGGTCGTGGTCGTAGAGCTTTTTGGTCACGATATGCGAGCCGCGCACCAACCGCACCCCTTCAGAGGAGTTAATCCGCGCCACATTGCGGATAATGTCTTCCACCCAAGGCCCACCGACATTGACCAAAGCCCGCGCTTGGTGGGTTTGAAGGCCATCCGCCCCTTGCGTGACGACATGCCACAGATCGCCGCGCCGTTCGGCACTGACGACACGGGTGCGCGTTAAAATGACTGCGCCTTTTTCTGCCGCATCGCGGGCGTTGAGCGAGACAAGCTTGGAATCCTCGATCCAACAGTCAGAATATTCGTAAGCCCGCGCAAATCGCGCTTTTAGCGGCGCACCCGCGGCATCGGCGCGCAGGTCTAGCGTGCGAGTGGCGGGGAGAATTTTACGGCCACCCATCGTATCATACAAAAACAACCCCAGCCGGATCAACCAAGCCGGCCTGCGCCCCTTCATCCACGGCATAAAGGCGGCAATCAGCCGACCCGTCGGGGTGTCCCCTTCAAAGCGCATGTCGCGATGGTATGGCAGCACAAAGCGCATCGGCCAAGAGATATGGGGCATGGCGACCAGCAAAGTTTCGCGTTCTTCCAAGGCTTCGCGCACCAAGCGAAATTCGAAATACTCCAAATAGCGCAAGCCACCGTGGAACAGCTTGGTCGACGCGGACGATGTTGCCTGCGCCAGGTCGCCCTGCTCGGCCAGAACCACCGACAGGCCACGGCCCACCGCATCGCGTGCGATGCCGCAACCGTTGATGCCGCCGCCGATGATGAACAGATCAGCCACACTGGGCTGGTCTAGACTTGCCATGCGCAGTCCCTCCCAACGAGACCCAAGGGGCACCATCTGCGCCCTCTGTGTCAACTATTTTTTTCGCATTCAGATCAAAACGCGCAAACCGAACAATTTAGCGCATCTGCAGCATAAGCACCCTCTGGCGGCGATGGTATTGCAAAGGCGTCAAAAAACCATGCCGCGCCGCAGAAAATTGGGGATTTCTGCGCTGCTTTCATTGGGGCTTGATCGCAGACCCAACCTGAGAGAACATTCGAATGGCGCGGCAAGCGCAAAAGGAACAGGTCATGGCGCTTAGCTTTCGACAAAGCGAAATTCTCGATATTGCCAAAACCCAAGGGCGGGTGGTTGTCGAAGATCTGGCCCAACGCTTTGACGTTACCTTGCAAACCATCCGCCGCGACCTGACCGAACTGGCGGACACGGGCTATCTGGACAGGGTGCATGGCGGCGCTGTGCCGCGCACCGGCGTGACCAACCTTGGCTATGACGAACGCCGCCGTATGAATGAAAATGCCAAGGCCGCCATCGCGCGGGCCTGTGCGGCGGCCATTCCGGACAATTCGTCGATCATCATCAACCTTGGCACCTCGACCGAGGCTGTAGCGCGCGAATTGCTGCATCACCGCAATCTGACGGTCATCACCAACAACATGAACGTGGCCAACATCTTGGCCGCCAACCCCGGATGCGATGTCATGGTGGCGGGCGGGGCGTTGCGCCGGTCTGACGGCGGGTTGGTGGGCGAGTTGACCGCACATTTCTTCGAACAATTCAAGGTCGACGTTGCCATCATCGGCGCTTCGGCCTTGGATGCCGAAGGCGAGTTGCTGGATTATGACCTCGCCGAAGTGCGGGTGGCCAAAGCCATCATCCGCCAAGCGCGGCGCACTTTTCTGGTGTGCGATCATTCTAAACTGACGCGCTCGGCCCCGGTGCGCCTTGCCTCGCTGCGCGAGATTTCCGAGATGTTTACCGACCTGCCCCTGCCAGACGATCTGGCCCAGCGGTGCCGCGAATGGCAAACCAAGATCAACCTACCATGACAGCCCACAGCCAAACCTTGACCGTGGCGGCTGCGGCATGAAAGTGCATAACAATGGCGCTTGGGCGCTGATGGTGCCGGCGGCTTTGGTCATGACCTTTGTTGCGGTTTTGCCGCTGCTGGCGGTGCTGAATTACTCCTTTCATGACATCTTCAGTCTGGACAAGGTCTTTTGGGTCGGCACCGATTGGTACGACATGATCGTCACCACCCCGCGCTTTTGGGCCAGCCTTGGCCGAAGTGCGCTGTTTTCAACTTTGGCCCTTGGCATCCAACTGCCCTTGGGCATCGCCATTGCCTTGATGTTGCGCAAAATCGGGCCGCGCGGTGCGGTTTTTATGTTGATGTGTCTGGCCATACCCTTGGTCGTACCGTCAAATATGATTGCTGGTCTTTGGTTGGCCCTTATCCGCGCCGAAGGATTGGGGGGCCAAGTGTTAAGCGCCCTGCATTTGACACTGGATTACAAATTCAACCCCTTGCACACTTGGGCGCTGATCTTGGTGGTGGATACGTGGCATTGGCTGGGTCTGGTCGTGGTTTTGGCCTATGCGGGCTTATCCTCCATTCAGCCCGCTTATTATCAGGCAGCGGCTGTTGACAGCGCCTCGCGGTGGGCGGTGTTTCGCTGGATCGAGTTGCCGCAAATCTCGGGGGCGCTATGGATCGTATTGCTTTTGCGGTTGGTCGACAGCTTTATGATTTATACCGAGGTGATGACGATCAACGCCGGTGGCCCCAATGATGCGACGACCTTTTTGTCGCTGGAATTGGGCGAAGAGATAAAGGCCTATAGCTACGGCACTGCCGCAGCGCGGGCGATGGTGGATTTTGTCTTTGTGCTGACGCTGGTGTGGATCTTTGTCAAACTGCGTCAAACGGCTGATCCCGAAGTGGTGAAACCGCAATGACCCGGTACGGCGTCCTGCGTCTATTTGCCTGCTTCGTTTTGGGGGGTTTCGTGCTTTTACCTTTGGCACAAGCCATCGTCTTAAGCTTTACCGCAACACTGGAAGCCGACGGCGTGCCGATTGGAACGATCGGTTTTCACAACTACCTCAACATCCTGCACAGGCCGGAATTGCGCGCGTCGATTGGTAATTCTGTTACCTATGTTTTGTTAAACGTCGCCTTCTGCCTGATTGCGGGCCTGCCCGCTGCTTACGGCTTGGCGCGGTATAGCTTTATCGGTGATCGGCATTTTTTGCTGTTTCTTTTGGCCTTTCGTGTAACGCCGCCAGTCGTTCTGTCATTGCCGATCTTTATCTTGTTCGCCCGCGCAGGGCTGGTCAATTCACCAGTCGGCATCGCGCTTGTGCATTGCGTCTTCAACCTGCCGATTGCCATCTGGATTTTGGAAAGCTTCATCGCGGCGATCCCAAGATCATTCGACGAGATGGCTTTTTTAGACGGGCATAGCCGCACAGGGTTCTTGGTGCGGTTTTTGATCCCTGCCGTTGCACCCGGCATCGCTGTGGCGGCTTTTTTCTGTTTTATATTCTCTTGGGTCGAAGTGGTTTTTGCGCGCATCTTGACGGTAACATCTGGAAAACCGATCACCCAAGCCATCACAGCCTTATTCACCTTTCGCACCGACTGGGGCCTTGTCATGGCTATGACGATGTTTTCGGTGATACCCGGCGTGTTGATGATTTTCTTGGTGCGCAACCAAATCGCGCGGGGATTTGTGATCAGAACTTAGCAGGTTCTCTCCGCCTCACTTCAGGCAAAATGGGGCGACAGCCGAAATCTGTTGAAACCAAAGAACGACTCAGGGTCCGATTGTCTTGCGAGCTTTTCCAGACGTTTTGCGCAAGATCTATAGATCTGCATAAGGCACAAGGGCATAGCAATGAAAGCATCGCTGATCTTGCAAGAATTTTATAATAAGAGTCAAAATATGATTGGTTTGCCAATGCGCCGAAGGCTGCACACACAAAGACAGCGCCGCAAGTCATCCTTGTGGGTGCTTTCGCGGCAGGTAGTTAAATGTGTCCCCTGCGGGGTCTGGCAGACATTCGCAGTGTTTCAAACGTATCCATCAAGGCGGATTGATCTTCAAGCGTTCCTATAATTTGGCAGGGGTGCGAACTTTGTTTGATCACAGCCTGACCGAGCAGGTCGATCAGGTTATGGCCGCACCCCTGACATTGATTTTAAACAAGGTCCGCCATGTTATGGGCAGGTCGCCAGATAGCGACTGCCATCGGAGCGTTGATAGACGCAGCGCCCATCTTTATCGCGACCCATGTAAGTTCCGGCAACCAAACCAATTGCGCCGCCAATCAACGCGCCCTGCAAGGGATTGTGTGGCGTTACAACGGCACCAATCGCCGCCCCGCCGGTGGTGCCCACCAATTGTTGCTGGCTTAGGTCCTCACATCCTGCCAAAAAGACAGCGCAGGGAACAAGCAAATAGTATTTCCACATAACAACTCCTGTTCTGGTGACAATTTGTCACGCACTGGGCCAACGCGCTCTTTCGGTTTTGCGGCTGAGTGCGTTAAACACAGCTTATATCTGCGCCACATTGTCGTGCTCACCTATGTTAATCCTTAAGCACGATTTGCAGAATCCTCTCAAAAATCGCAGGCAGAAACCGCCCGGTTTCAAGTGTCGGTCATCCCATCCGGTCGCTTCCCCTGCCCCATCGTGAACCTGATGCGTGTGGTGTTCGTCTTCACCCAGTGCCCAGTGAACCCTTCCATAGGCGGTCATGACAGGATTTGCTGCGACGTTCGCAACCTATTGTAATTTAACCATTCCTGCCTGCACGGCGTCGCTTACGGCCAGCCCTGTGCCGTTTGAGGGCAATGTTTGCACCCCATGTTGGCCCTCTTAGCGCATCGCCTGCGCGGGGCCGCGTTTCGGTGTGCTTTGGTGGGCGCAGCTTGTTGCAGCTCACCAAAGCCACAACAGCTTCAGATCCGGAAGATGTTTGGGCAAATACCGGTGATGCTGGCAAAGATTGACGCAAAGCCCTTGTGCTTGAATTGTGCAAACTATCGATAAACTGTCTGAACGTGATTGATGCGCGCTGACGACGTGTTTTTGACCCTTTCCGTCAGAACCGCCGACTGCGGTTCAAGGCGAAGGTCAAGGATACCAGAAAACCGCACTTTGGCCGAGGGGGTTTGCCCTTCAGACCGACGGGCCTGCGCGCCCGGCCCTGCGGGGTGAACGAAAAATCGCCGCCGCAGTTCGGACAGACCCCGATTGCGCTGAACGACACAAATGCCGTTCCGCGGGCGGATTGGATATGCGGTGATACACCGGCGATTTAGAACCGCTCCGGTAAACCCGCTGAACCCAAGCGTCGCGCAGCAAAACCCTCCCCCCTTTGGGCGACCAAGGTCACGTTGCCCATAAGCCAACCCAGCACAGGCAACCCTATTTGGCCTTAAGCCGCACCGCAGAATGTCAAATTAGTATCAGATTGGCTCGATAGCCGTAGTAGCAGAGGGGCAAAGCGTGGTTCATGATGTTCAGGTAGGCTGCGTGACGAGACGGCTGGGCGAGGAGGCCCGGGTTACGGGCATGCAGGTCTTGCGGCATTGGGGGGGGGCGATGAAACCGGATCTTGAAGTCGTCCAGATTGGGCGTGGCCAGTCCTTTACGGCTTGGGCGCATGGTTATCCTTATCACACGGTGCGTTGGCATTTTCATCCCGAGCTTGAAATTCACCAAGTTGCCCAGACCACAGGCCATTACTACATTGGCGACTTCATAGGCGAATTCAGCCCCGGCAATCTGGTGCTGACGGGGCCGAACTTGCCACACAACTGGATCAGCCATTTGCCTGAGGGCCAGTCCGTGCCGCTGCGCAGCCGCGTCGTGCAATTTCCCGAGGACCTTTTGCTTCAGATTGCCGACCTGTTTCCCGATACCGGGGGCTTTTCTGCCTTGTTTAATCTTAGCCGTCGCGGCGTGCTGTTTTCGGATGCCTGTTCCGAGCTCTGCGCCCCGATCTTGGCCGAGCTGACCCATGCAAAAGGGCCGCGCAGGGCCAGCCTGTTCTTGCAGGTCTTGGCCAATCTGGCCGCAGACAGCGGCGCGCAGGCACTGGCTTCGGATACCTATCTGCCCGATCCGTCCGGGTTCATGACCGATGGCTTCAACAAGGCGCTCAGTTTTATCAACGCCAACCTGACCGAGGATTTTAGCGAAGCCGATCTTGCTGCAACGGCAGGATTGACAACCTCGGCCTTTTCGCGCGGCTTTCGGCGACATACCGGCATGGGCGTTGTCGAATATGTCAACCGTCACCGCATCAATCTGGCCTGCCAGATGCTGATGAACGAACCGGGCAAAAGCGTCACAGAAATCTGCTTTTGCGTAGGTTTTAACAACCTGTCCAATTTTAACCGGCAGTTCTTGCGGCGCAAAGGGATGCCGCCAAGCCGGTTTCGCGCCTTGCTGGAAGATAACAAGGCCGTCGCCGCTTAAAATCAGAATTGGCCGCGCCCGATGGTCCAAGGGCGCAAGAGGGCCAAGCCCGCCACCACGGCGGAACCGGGACCAAAAGACGACACGACCGCCCAAAGCGTCTCTGGACGACCGGGGAGGATTTACAACCACTATGGGAGAACGAGAATGAAAAAGACCTATGCCAGCCTGTTTGCCCTGTCGGCAGCAGCGCAATTGCTCAGTGCCGGGGCCAGCCTGGCCGCCGATGGTGCGACCGTGGCATTTCTGATGCCCGACCAAGCCTCAACCCGGTATGAACAGCACGACTTCCCCGGCTTTAAGGCCGAGATGGAAAAGCTGTGCGCCACCTGCACGGTGATCTATCAAAACGCCAATGCTGACGCGGCCACGCAGCAGCAGCAGTTCAATTCGGTCATGACCCAAGGGGCCAAAGTGATCGTATTGGACCCGGTCGACAGCACGGCCGCGGCCTCTTTGGTGGCGCAGGCGCAAGCGCAGGGTGTGAAGGTTATCGCCTATGACCGCCCGATCCCGGATAAGGCTCCGGATTTCTATGTATCCTTTGACAACAAGGGCATCGGGTTTGCCATTGCAAAGTCACTGGTCGATCACATGAAGGCTGCCGGTGTCCCACAAGGTGCCGGTGTGCTTGAAATCAACGGCTCGCCCACAGACGCCGCCGCCGGATTGATCCGTGACGGTATCCACGAGGCGCTGAAGGATTCAGGCTATACCACTTTGGCAGAATTCGACACACCGGATTGGGCACCGCCGAAGGCACAAGAATGGGCTGCGGGCCAGATCACCCGCTTTGGCGCAGACATCAAAGGCGTTGTTGCGGCCAATGACGGCACGGGCGGCGGCGCAATTGCTGCGTTCAAAGCGGCAGGTGTTGATCCGGTTCCGCCGGTGACTGGCAATGACGCAACCCAAGCGGCCCTGCAGCTGATCATCGCAGGCGACCAGTACAACACCATCTCAAAGCCCTCTGAAATCGTGGCTGCGGCGGCAGCCCAAGCGGCTGTGCTGTTCTTGGATGGCAAAGCGCCAGAGGCAACGAGCGAACTTTACGGTGCGCCCTCGCAATTGTTTGTGCCTGCCGTGGTCACCGCTGAAAACATCAAAGCGGAAATCTTCGACAAGGGCATCGAAAAGCCTGAAGACATCTGCACGGGCGACTATGCCGAAGGCTGCAAAACCTTGGGCATCACCCAGTGATGAAAGCAGGCCGGCACTTCGGTGCCGGCCACCTTTGGGGGAAAGATGATGGCAGAACCGATCCTAAGCCTGCGCGGCGTGTCGAAGAATTTCGGGGCTGTCGCTGCCCTGACAGATATTGAGCTGGATGTGATGCCCGGCGAAGTTATCGCGCTGGTGGGCGACAATGGTGCAGGCAAGTCAACTTTGGTCAAGGTGCTGGCGGGGGTGCATGCTCCAAGCGCCGGGGTGATCAAGTTTGACGGGCGCGCGGTGAGCATGGACACGCCCGCCGCGGCACTGAAGCTTGGCATTGCCACGGTCTATCAGGACCTGGCCTTGTGTGAAAATCTGGACGTGGTGGCCAACCTGTTTCTGGGTCACGAAATCTCCCCCTTTGCGCTGGACGAGGTGGCGATGGAGGTAAAAGCTTGGACGCTTTTGCGCGAACTTGCGGCACGAATTCCTTCGGTGCGCGAACCCATCGCTTCACTTTCGGGTGGGCAGCGGCAAACCGTCGCCATCGCGCGGTCGCTGCTGCTAAATCCCCGGATCATCATCCTTGACGAACCGACCGCCGCTTTGGGCGTGGCGCAAACGGCCGAAGTGTTGAATTTGATAGAAAGAGTGCGCGACCGCGGGCTGGGGGTCATCATGATCAGCCACAATATGGAGGATGTGCGCGCCGTAGCAGACCGGATCGCGGTGCTGCGGTTGGGGCGCAACAATGGGGTGTTTGACCAAAGAGCCAGCCACCAAGACCTGGTCGCGGCGATCACAGGCGCATCGGACAACGCCGTCACACGGCGGTTGGAAAAGAAAGAGGTGCAGGCATGACCCAATCTTCAAAACATGGCCAACTGGACCGCGCCGATAGCCGCGTGCGGCAGGATCAGGGCTTTGCGGGCCTGATGCGCGGCTTTGCCGACCGCGTGAAATCGGGCGATTTGGGCATGCTTCCGGTGGCCGTGGGACTGGTGGTGATTTCCACGATCTTCACTGTGCTCAATCCGATTTTTCTGGTGCCAAACAATCTGGTAAACCTGCTGTTTGATTGCGCAACGGTGGGGATCATTTCCCTGGGCATCGTCTGCGTGCTGTTGGTCGGGGAAATTGATCTGTCTGTCGGGTCAATATCGGGCTTTGCAAGCGCCATGGTCGGGGTGCTTTGGGTGGGACAGGGCTGGCCGGTTGGGCTGGGCATTTTGGCTGGCGTGCTTATGGGGGCCGCAGTCGGCTGGGTTTATGCGCAGCTTTACAACCGGTTGGGGATGCCAAGCTTTGTGTCAACCCTGTCAGGATTATTGGCGCTGTTGGGGTTTCAGTTGTATTTGCTGGGGGCCACAGGGTCGATCAACCTGCCCTTTGAAAGCGCCTTGGTCAGCTTTGGCCAGACGATGGTGATGCCGGCTTGGCTGTCGCATGGGTTGGCACTGCTGCCCGGGATTGTGATGCTGGTCACAGGACAAAGTCGCCGGCTGCGCCGTTTGGCGGCCAATCTGTCGGCGCCGGGTTTGGGCGGACTTGTGTTGAAATCTGTCTTACTGACGGCGGCGTTACAGGGGGCGATCGGCTATCTGAACTTAGGGCGCGGAGTGCCCTATATGTTCGGGCTGTTTGTGCTTTTGGTGGTGATGCTGAACTATGCTCTGACACGCACGCAGTGGGGCCGGTCTGTGATGGCCGTTGGCGGCAACCGCGAGGCGGCCCGCCGCGCCGGCATCAACGTGCGGCGCATCTATACATCGGCCTTTATGCTGTGTGCGGCCCTGTCCGCCTTGGGGGGCACCTTGGCTGCGGCGCGGTTGGCGTCAAGCAGCCAGCAAGCGGGCACCGGGGATGTGAACCTGAACGCCATCGCAGCCGCAGTCATCGGCGGAACCAGCCTGTTCGGGGGCCGGGGCAGTGCCTGGTCGGCGCTGCTGGGGATCATCGTTATTCAGGCAATCTCCTCGGGGCTGACGCTGCTGAACCTGTCGTCAAGCCTGCGATACATGATCACCGGCGGCGTTCTGGCGATTGCCGTTATTGTTGACAGCCTTGCACGGCGGTCGCGCATCTCGCACGGACGCGCCTGAGGAAAGGAAAGCAGATGAAACTGAACGGAAAAGTGGCGGCCGTCACCGGCGCTGCATCGGGTATCGGTCTGGCCTGTGCCAAGGCCATGTTGAACGCAGGCGCGCGGGTGGTCTTCATCGACCGGGCAGCCGACAAGCTGGCCAAGATCACCGCTGAGCTTGGGCCAAATGCCATACCGCTGGTGGTGGATCTGATGGATCGCGCCTCGGTCGAGGGGATGATGCCTGCCGTATTGGCCAAGACGGGTCAGTTAGACATTTTCCACGCAAATGCAGGCGCTTATATCGGGGGCGAGATTTGGGCTGGGGATCCAGACCAATGGGACCGCATGCTGAACCTCAACATCAATGCGACCTTTCGGGCGGTCCATGCCGTCATGGCGCATATGATCGAACGGGGCACGGGGGATATTGTGGTCACCTCGTCCATCGCGGGGGTCGTGCCGGTGATCTGGGAACCGATCTACACGGCGTCAAAATTTGCGGTCCAGGCCTTTGTCCACACCATCCGCCGCCAATTGGCGCCCAAGGGCTTGCGCGTGGGCGCCGTTCTGCCCGGTCCGGTGGTGACGGCCCTGCTGGATGATTGGCCCAAAGCCAAGATGGATGAGGCATTGGCCAATGGCAGCCTTATGCAGCCCGAGGATGTGGCCGAGGCGGTGATCTTCATGGTCACGCGCCGCCCGGGTGTGGTGGTGCGCGATCTGGTCTTATTGCCAAACGCCGTGGATCTGTAAGATGCTGATCGGGGTGGATGTGGGCACGGGGTCAGCCCGGGCAGGCGTGTTCGCGGCCGATGGCCGTTTGCTCGGGGTCGGCAAACACCAACTGACCCTGTGGCACGAACCGGGCGAAAGGGTTGAACAGTCCGCCGATCAGATCTGGCAGGCGGTCTGCAGATCTGTGCGCCACGCCATGGCGGCCAGCGGATTGGCCCCGCACCAGATCAAGGGCATCGGCTTTGACGCCACCTGCTCTTTGGTGGTGGTCGGACCAGAGGGGCAAGGGCTTCCCGTCAGCCCTTCAGGCGATGCGGCGCGCAATGTGATCGTCTGGATGGACCACCGCGCCACCGCCGAGGCCGAAGAAATCAATGCTCTGGGCCATCCTGTGCTTAGTTTCGTCGGTGGCCGCATCTCGCCAGAGATGCAAACGCCCAAACTGTTATGGCTGTCACGGCATATGCCGCAGACCTTTCAAAAAGCGGCGCATTTCTTTGACCTGCCGGATTATCTGACATGGCGGGCGACGGGGTCGCTGGCAAGGTCGGCCTGTACGGTGACCTGCAAATGGACCTACCTCGCCCATGAGACCCGCTGGGATGCCAGTTATTTTCATGCCATCGGGCTGGGTGCGCTGGCCGAAGAAGGTTTCTTGCGGATCGGCACGGATATTCTTGCCCCGGGGACAGCCATAGGCGGGCTAAGCCCCCAAGCCGCTGCAGATTTGGGTCTGGCTGCAGGCACCCCAGTGGCCGCTGCCCTGATTGATGCCCATGCCGGCGGTGTGGGAACGCTGGGCGTGACGCTGCCGGACGGTGACCTGCCCGTGACACAGCGGCTGGCCTATATCTTTGGCACGTCGGCATGTTCCATGGCCTCCACCGCCGTGCAAACCCCGGTGCCGGGGGTCTGGGGGCCGTATTACGATGCGATGATCCCGGGGCTTTGGCTGAATGAAGGTGGGCAATCTGCCGCTGGGGCGGCGCTGGATCATCTGGTCCACCTGCACCGGGATGCCGCCGAGATTGCGGCCGAGGCCGCACTCAAGGGCATTTCGCTGATCGCCCATGTCGCAGCGCATGCCCAAACGCGCGACCCAGACCCGTCACGCGCTATTCTGGCGGCTGGACAGATGATTGTCGTGCCGGATTTTCTGGGCAACCGATCGCCCTTTGCCGAACCGCAGGCCCGCGCGGTGATATCGGGGCTAGGGCTGGACCGCGGCATCGACAGCCTTGCCGCACTTTACCTCGCAGGCCTAAGCGGCATCGGCTACGGCCTGCGCCAACTGTTGCAGCGATTGGAGCGTCAGGGGATTACCATCTCTACAATCGTGGTCAGCGGCGGTGCGGCCCAAAGCGCCTTAGTCTGTCAGATGTTAGCAGATACAACGCGGTGCACTGTTGCCCTGCCACAACGCGCTGAGCCAGTCTTGCTTGGCTCGGCGATGCTGGCAGCGGTTGCTTGCGACACTGCCGCCAATTTGACCCAAGCTATGAAGCAAATGTCTGGCAAAGCATCCCAGTTCCACCCCGCGACGGGCAGCATCGCGCGTTTGCACGCAAAACGCTTTAGGTGTTTTGAGGCTTTGCAAGACGCCACGCGGCCCCTTTTGCAGCAAGTGGATTGAAGCCCAAGATGGTTCTACCCAGCCAATGTGGTGGGTAAAATCGCATAGCAAACGCGCGACACACACTGGCATAGAACGAAAATGAGTGCCGGCAGCCGTTCACCCAAAGGGCCGTTAAGAAAAGCTACAATCAAACAGGACTGACCTCGTTGCGCAGAGCGGTAGAGACCTGAAGCGTATCGGCGCACTGCGTTTAAACTTGCGGCACGGTGCAGTTTGGCCTTCGTTGTAGCGCGGAGCACCTGCCGTTGCCGCAGCAACCGGATTGCGCGGCGCGAATTCCAACACCTCAGCTGCCGTTAAGGCATCAGGCGGGCATGTGCTGGGCTAAAATACGACGCGCTAGCATGGTGCATCCGGCACGTTGACCAAACCGTGGCAAGCACACACACAACGGCACCACCCTGCCGCGTCAAGATCGGGACGGAAGCTCGAGAAAAATGCAGGCCAAGGTCAGAAAAAACTAGCCAAGAAACAGTATCTCTGCGCTAAATTCTTTCCTGTGAGGAAATTCACATCCGATCTTTCTGCCGACCTTACGTGCGATTAAACAAACAAAAACGCGAACAGGGTGAAAAATGCTGAAATATCTGAACATTGCGCTTGGCGCAGCCGCACTATCTTTAACACTGGGGGGGCTGCCGCAAGCGGCCTTTGCCGAAGATTCGGCCGAACCCATTGTGATCCCGACCCACAACTGGTCCAGCCAAGTTGTGATGGCCTATGTGATCGGGGGCATCTTTGAAAGCCTCGGCGACAAGGTAGACTATGTCCCGGCGGACTCGCAGGCTGTCTATGAGGCGATCCGCAACGGTGACGTGACGATCAGCCATGAAGTCTGGCAATCGACCTTTGGCGCGTCCTTCTACAACGCCATGGCCGAGGGCGGCATCATCGATGCCGGCAACCACGAGGCCATGACGCTGGAAGAGCTGGGCGTCCCCCACTATGTGATCGAAAAGAACCTCTGCCCCGGTCTGCCCGATTGGGAAGCCCTAAAGAACTGCGCCGAGGTTTTCGCAACGCCGGATTCCGAGGGCAAAGGCCGTATCTTGGAAGGCCCGCAAGACTGGCACGGCGATTTGATGCCCGACCGGATCAAGGCGCTGGGTCTGGATGACAAATATGTCGTCAAATTTGCCGGCTCTGCCGATGCGATCTGGGCAGAACTGGCTTCGGCCAAGAAAGAAGGCCGCGGGATCATCACCTTTAACTGGACCCCGAACTTCACCGATGCCGAAGGCTTCGACTTCATCAAGTTCCCCGCCTACACCGACGGATGCCGCAAAGCCGATGGCGGCGATGGCAGCTGTGGCTCGCCGATTGGCTGGCTGAAGAAAGCGGCGAACTACAAGTTCCCCAAGACCCATCCGAAAGCCTATACTGTCTATACCAAAATCTCGTTCACCACGGCCCAGATCGGCCAGATGGCGGCCTTGGTGGATATCGACAAGATGAGCCACCAAGACGCTGCCAAAAAGTGGCTTGCCGACAACGAATCTGTCTGGAAAGCTTGGACCAAGTAAGCTGTTGACCCCTGTGTAAGGGGTTTCGTGACCATCTTACCCCCGGCCCTGCGGTGGGGGGTAAGCCGTCAAAGGGGGCAATCATCCCCTGTGCAGAATTTCGGGAAAGACGCCATGGCCCTTCATGACCGCATAGCCTCTGCTCAGCCTGTCATCAAATGCGAGGCGGTTTACAAGATTTTTGGCGACAATGCTGCAGCCATGATGCGCAGTTGCGCCGGTGTGGTCGAGGCGGCAGCCTTTCAGGCGGCGGGCTGCATTGTCGGTGTGAACAAAGCGACATTCGAGGTGCACAAGGGCGAGTTGCTGGTGGTGATGGGCCTGTCAGGCTCTGGCAAATCCACCCTTTTGCGCTGCATCTCGCGGTTGACAGAGCCGACGGCGGGCAAGATTTACATCGACGGCGCTGATTTAACGGCCATGTCGGGCAAGCAGCTGGTTGATCTGCGTCGCAACAAGATGGGCATGGTGTTTCAAAGCTTTGCGCTTTTGCCCCATAAAACGGTGCTGGAAAACATCGCCTTCCCCTTGCTGATCAAGGGCCAATCCACCCCCGCCGCCATCAAACGCGCGATGGAGATGGTGGAGCTGGTCAGCCTGACGGGCCGCGAGAATTACTATCCCCGCCAGTTGTCGGGCGGCCAACAGCAGCGTGTGGGCATCGCCCGATCCCTGGCGGTCGAGCCGGAGATCTGGCTGCTCGATGAGCCCTTCTCCGCGCTGGACCCGTTGATCCGCAAAGAAATGCAAGATGAATTCCTGCGCCTGCAAGGTTTGTTGCAAAAGACCATCCTTTTTGTCACCCATGACTTTGACGAGGCCCTGCGCCTTGCGGACCGGATCGCCATCATGAAAGATGGCGTGATCGAGCAATTGGACACGCCGGCCAATATCGTTTTGCGCCCCGCAACAGATTATGTCGCCAAGTTCACCCGCGATGTGCCGCGTGAAAAGGTCTTAAGCTGCGCCAATCTGATGGAGCCGCTGGGCAGCGATCCGCTCAGCGCCCTGACGGTGCCGAAAGATGCCCTGATTGCCACGGTGGCCGAGGCGATCTTAGGCGAAACCCATCCGGTGCAAGTGGTGGATGAGGCCGGAACGCCCTGCGGACAGTTGAACCGAAAGACCGTCTTGCACATTTTGTTCGGGGCACGCAGCCCGCATGGCTTGGCCGGATAGGGGGGCAGGATGCAGGGTCTTCGCTCCTCTTACGTACAGGGTGTCGTGCTTATCGCGGTCTTTTTGGGCCTATATTTCGCCATTCCGGCCGACGAGGGCAATTACCTGTGGCGTCTGCCGCATCTGATTGCGGGCTGGCCAGAGCAGATCAACAAATTCGTCCGGTTTATGATGTTTGATTGGTTTCCCATCAACATCTATGACCCAGAAATTGACGATTACGAAGCCTCTCCGCTGATCAAGGAAGTGACACGCGCTTTTTCGACGGGCATTTTGTTTTGCATCAACTTTCTGCGGGAATTTCTGCTGGGCGGCGACAAGACTCTGGCGGCTTTTACCGGTTGGGATTACGCGCGCGCGCATCCTGATCTGGTCTGGCCCGCCCTGCCTTGGACGATTGTGGCCGCGGGCTCTGCGCTGCTGGGCTATGCGTTGAAAGGCATAAGGCTTGCGGCCCTTGCGGCCTGTGCGACGCTGTACATCGCGGTTTTCGGCCAATGGGAACCTGCGATGGAAACCCTGTCGCTGGTCTTGATTGCCGCACCGATTGCCTTCGCGCTGGGGCTGGTCTTGGGTGTTTGGGCCTTTCGGTCGCGCGCCGTGGAAAAGGGGCTCACGCCGCTTTTGAACGTGGCCCAAACCATGCCGCATTTTTCCTATCTGGTGCCGGTTATGGTGATGTTCGGTGTGGGGGATCACGCAGGTGCCATTGCGACGATCATCTTCGCCACGCCGCCCATGGTGCGGTTAACCTTATTGGGCCTAAAGAAAGTACCGGTCGAGGTGGTGGAAGCCGCCGTGATGAGCGGCTGCACCAATCGCCAACTTATGGCGAAGGTGATGATCCCCGCCGCGCGGCGCGACATTTTGATCGGTGTGAACCAGATGATCATGCAGTGTCTGGCGTTGGCCGTGATCGCGTCATTCATCGGGGCCAAGGGGCTGGGGTTTAACCTGCTTTTGGCGCTGAACCAATTGCGCATCGGGCAGGCTTTGGAATTGGGCATTTGCATCGTGCTGATTGCGGTGGTGTTAGACCGCCTTTCGCTGGCTTGGGCCAACAAAGCCACGGACTATTTCGCCGATCAAAGCTTTGGCGCAAGGCATAAATACTCCTTGATCTTTGCGGGTGTTGTTCTTGTCTGCTTGGCGCTGGCCTATTTGGGGCGCTTCGTCTTTGCGGGTGGCATCAATTACTTTTATATGATCCCGCATAACGAGGGCATCACAACCGAGAATTTCTGGCAATCGGGCGTCGATTGGATGGTCGAGAATTGGTATCAGGGCCTGCTCGGGTTTAACCGATGGCTGATCACGCAAGTGCTGATCCCGATGAAGTCGGCCTTTCTCGGCATGCCGGTGATTGCGACATTTGTCCTGACGATGGGCATCGGTTTTATCGTGGGCGGCACGCGGTCGACGGCAACAGTCGGGTTGTTCTTGGTGTTCATCGCCCTGACCGATTGGTGGGACCGCGCCCTGATCACGGCCTATATGACGACGTTTGCGGTGATTGTGTCGGTGATCATTGGCTTCGGCATCGGGGTCGTATCGGCGCGCAGCGACCGGGCCAGTAAAATCGTGCTTTTGGTCTGCGACACGCTGCAAACCTTTCCCTCTTTTATCTATTTGATCCCGGTTATCATGCTATTTGGGGTGACCGATACCTCGGTTCTGATTGCAGTTATCATCTATGCCACGATCCCCGCTGCGCGCTACACGATTGAAGGGCTGCGCGCTGTGCCCCTGCCCCTGCAAGATTTGGGTCAGATGTCGGGCGCAAATCGCATGCAAAGCTTTTTCAACATCGAACTGCCCCTCGCCTTGCCGCATATCATGTTGGGCATCAATCAAACCGTGATCTTTGCGCTGTTCATGGTGATCATCGGGGCCATGATCGGAACAGATGATCTGGGACAATATATTCTAAAGGCATTGTCGGATAAAAACGGCATTGGCAACGGGTTGATGCTGGGCCTTTGCGTGGCTTTTATGGGCCTTGCGGTCGATCACGTCATTCAAACATGGGCCGGCAAACAGCGTGCGGCCTTGGGCATCGTCTGAAAAATCCGCGTCTCGCGGGGTTTTGCCCAGCTATAGCGGCCTTTGCCGCAGACGGCTGAAGTTCGTCAGGACGTTTTGATACTTATTCCGAGACTTAGTGGGAAGCAGGCCGGCTAGACAGCACTTTAGGCGGTTTGAACCTGTCTTAAAAGATCAGGCGGTGTCGTTGGGCCTTTCAAACGCAGGATTGCCGCTTCAAAAACCTCCGTTTGCGTTTTTCCAATGGCTTTTGCTGCCATTGCAACCTCATAAGCCACCCAGTAATCATATACGTCCTTCCAGACAAACAGGCGGGCTGAGGTTGGGACGGTGATTTTTGAGGCCTCGGTCGCAAGTATCAGCGCAGCATGAGGCTTTCCGGCGGCACGCTGGTATCTGGCTGCGTGATATAAACATTCCGCCCGATCTGGGCTTACCTCGTGTCCTCTCAGCCATGCATTTAGGGCGCCAAGTTCATCGCCCAACTTTTGCAACTCAATTCCCAAGCCAAGCCAAGAGGAGAATATTTCATCTGCCCAGCCACCAAGCTTTGTGCGTTTTATATACCATTCAGCCGCTTCGCGCGGCATTTTTGCATCGCGCCAAGAATTTGCGGCGTAAAAAGTGTATCGTGGCAACAAATCCCGGTCTTCATCGGCAATGTTATTGATCGCGTTGACGAGCTGCTCGGCATCTTTCTGATAGGTTTGCGGGTCACGCGATCTGGCACCGGCACTTAAGTTCAATATTGTAAAATCGCCTTCAAGCTGCCGGGAAACCTCTGGTTTTTTTCCATAGAAGTATAGACCTTCATGTACAACACCCCGCCATTTAAAATCGCCGTTGTTTCGGACGATGGACTTTGTTGTGTAGATCACATTTCGCCTAGCGTTGAGCATATAAGCGTCAGCCGTGCCGTCAATGATCGGGAAATCGCCGTCTGACTTGCAGTCCGCATCCCAAAACAATACATAATCCGTTAATCCTTCTGCATCTTTCAAAGCGTATTGTCGATTTGCGCCAAAGTTTTCCCAAGCGCGATGGATCAACTGACCCGCGATACCATAGGATGCGAAAAACTCTTCAATGATCTGCGGCGTGCCATCTTCCGACCCGGTGTCATGAATAACCCAAGTGTCAATTTTTACCTTTGATAGCAAATCCGACAGCGTCGAACGAATAATTGATGCTTCGTTTTTTACAATCATATTCAGGCAGAGAGTGGGAGTGGGCATGGCAAACCTTACAGATGTTTTGCGAGCTTTAATGACAGTGCGCAGCAAATTGACACTTTCAGCCTAAGACGGTATCTAACAGGATCGGTTTTTCGGCACGTGTTGCTAAGGGCCGCACTGTTCGCTTTGCACCAAGTTCGCAAGGCCTATCCAAATAGGCCGGATGAGGCCTAATCCAAAGCCCTGCGGACTGGTTGAATATGTTAAAGGCCAAGCTCGATTTTAGCGGACCGGGCAATTTTCAACGGGAAGACAGACGATCGTTTCATAGTCGTCGCCGCTCTGCGGGCCCAAAAGGAAAGAACCCGCAGTTCCCACGGCCGAAGCTACGCTTGTTGCGTTGGCCCAGGCACCCGCTGTGACGTCTCCGGGGCCGAATGCGACTGAAATGCTCAGCGCGTCGGTGACATATACCCCCCGGCCGATCTCTGCTGTGCTTGTTCCCCTAAAGCTAATTCCAACTCCAAGACCAATTGGAGCGGCATTTGCGGTGCCCCCGGCAAGGATCATGGTGGCGACAAGTAGGCTAGGGGATCGGTACATAAGCATTTTCCTTTGCGAGGGATTACCGTTTAAGGGGTCTTCAGAACCGGGCCTTCAGGCTCATACTGAAGGTGGTTTCGCTATCGCGCCAGTTCTCACCCGTTGGAGACTGGCCCAAATCATATTTGATCCGTGCCATTTGCACTTGCAGCAACTGCTCGCGGTTGGGCGAAAGACCCAAGCGCCAGTTCATTTCGCCCGCTGCCTGGATAGAGTCTTTTTCCGTAGACAGTGGTGTGACCTGGGCTGACACAAAGAAAACGTGGTCTTTCGCAAACGACATCCCCAGCGTGGTGCTTTTCGTCCAGCCACCCGCAGGCAGCTCACTGAACCGCTGCCGAAACGTGTAGTCG
>Ga0114958_10000189_pt1 | contig 52373 bp, 44 predicted proteins | sample C_130208_EF_Meta_FD_89577 | JGI IMG/M metagenome (GOLD analysis project Ga0114958, IMG submission 89577) | Freshwater microbial communities from Lake Croche, Canada to study carbon cycling - C_130208_EF_MetaG | ecosystem: Environmental > Aquatic > Freshwater > Lake | place: Lake Croche, Canada... | reverse complement strand
CGTTGCAGTGCTGTTGATTTGAGGGGCATAGATTTAAGAGACATAGCCATGGCTGAGGGTGCCTTTGGTTTAAGTGGTGGTAGGGTGTGCATATTGAATAAATAAAAAATCGATTAAGACCCCTATGGGCATGTGGTTTGCTTTTTATTAGTGGGCCAGCAATTCACATTAACTCCATTAGTTGTAGTTGAACCATCTGGATTAATCGTAGTAGACTTTTGTCCCATCCAACCTATAGGATAACCATAAAAATTACGACCCCCCGGGCCCCAAGAAATATTTACCGAGTTTCCGCCACTACTATCTTTGAGTGCTGGTGAAGCGCCTTCTGCAGATAAAATCCAGGTAGTGCTGCTTAGTGGTTGGCACTGAATGGTCCAGTCAGCTGTTTTACTAAGTGCTGAAAGGTAATTAATGGTAGTGCCACATGCACTAGCATTCTGGATCGTACCGTTATCATTCAAATAATTAACGAGCTCTTTTTGTTTGTCAGTCAGCATTTCATACGCCGCGAGGACTTTGCTACGGGTAATGTAATCAGAATACATGGGCACTGAGATGCTGGTGAGCACGCCAATAATGGCGAGCACGGCGACTAATTCGACTAAGGTTAAGCCGCGTTGCAGGGCTGTTGATTTGAGGGGCATAGATCTTAGGGGCAATGATTTAGGGGTGATAGTCATGGCTAGGGGTGCCTTTGGTTTGAGTGGTGGTAGGGTTTTATGGTAACTTTGAGATCAATTAAGATCCCGATGGGCATGTAGTTTGCGAGTTGCTGTCTGGCCAGCAACTCGTCAGGCTAGTCCAGCCAATACCGGTGCTGGTAAAGCTGCGCTTCTCGGTGATGCTGTTTGCGGTAAAATCTAAGACTAAGGTGAGTGTGGTGTTGGATAAGGCATCGCCTGTCTTCCCAGTCGCAGTGATCGTGATTGTTGATGTGCTTGTATTGGTGCAGCTATACACCCACTGTTTATCGGTGTCGGTATTAATGCCGGTATCGGTAGAGATTTTGTTGTTCGTGCAGATACCGCTAGGTGTGCCATAGGTTTGGTGATAATTTTTGGCAAACAGTGTGAGATCATTCAAGCTTTGCTGTACCTTAGAGATTTTGCTGTGGAGTATGTAGTCGGTATACATGGGTATTGCAATGGTGGCTAAAATGCCAAAAATTGCCATGACCACCACCAGCTCTATCATGCTAAAGCCGCAACCGCTGTTTGGATGTGTGGGCGTGGTGGTGTGTAGTGGTAATGCGGGGGTGCTTGTCATGGTGTGATCGCTAGCTAAAGGGGTTGAACCACTCAGTGTATGTTTGGGCGCTACCGTTTTTAAGCGTGAATGTTGCACTTTGGGTGCTACTGATATTGCCGCCACTACAGTTTTGTATCAGTTGGTATTCAAGAGCGGTGTATTGGTCAATGTCTAGGATGCGGGTGCTGAGGGTGATTTTGCTGCTGTTGCTGTCATCACAATAGAAGTTGTAGGACTGGCTGGCTGGGTTGCTGGGGTCGGCGCTGAATGCAGATAAGTTGATTGATTTGCAGAAACCAGCAACCCGTGAATTTAATTGTAAATAGAGTTTTGTTTTGATGCCGTAATCGCTGAGTTGTTGTTGAGCAAGAGAGGTGGTGGTGTTGTAGCCGTGTTTTAAATACAGGGGTATGGCGATAGTGGCCAGCGCGCCAATGATTGCAAGCACGGTGATGAGCTCCACTAAGGTAAAACCGGGTGGGTGGCATGGCGTGGCGCAGTTCAGTTGACGAAGGCGTAGGGGCATGGGCTTAGTGTTTGGTTTGGTGTTTGGTGTTTGGTTTAGTGTCTGGTTTAGGGTTTGCTGAAGAAGGGAGCGCTTATTTTATAGGATTGGGTTCGCTTTGACTCGATTTTGAATCTGTTTTGAACAATTTTTAAGTAAATTTTTTGATTAATATTTTGAATCATATTTACATGATCGCGCTTGCCGTTTGGTGTTTTGGTGATTTTTAGTTCAGTTTCTTCGTGCAATGATCCAGTGAGGCCATCTTACCTGCCCTTTGGATTGAGTTGCATTTGCGCCGACAAGTGGTGCTGTTGATGCCGTCAAAGGCGGTTGGCGAGTGGCTGGTACGGTGGGCACTGACATTAGACAAGCGCTAGGGCTTCTATTACAATACAGTTACTTTTTAAATAAGTCGATATAAATCAAGGTGTTAGTGATTATGGAGTCTTTTCAGCTTCTGGATGCCGCTTGTGCTAGCCGGCGCTTGATCGATCATGGTCTGGTACCGACACAGCAACGCACAGTCATTGCGCAGATTTTGTTTGCCGCTGATCGGCATTGGGCGGCAGAGCATATCTTGGCCACTCTAGCGGTTTCCGGCCATACGGTTTCTAAGGCAACGGTTTATAACACCTTGAATAGTTTTCGTGACTGTGGTTTGGTGCGCGAGGTGATTGTTGACCCCAAGCGGGTGTTCTACGATCCGAATGTGTTGCCGCACCATCATTTTTATAATGTTGACTCTGGCGAGTTAATCGATATTGATGCGCAAGCCTTGGAGTTGCGCGCCGCTTTGCAGTTACCACCGAATACCGTGACTGAGGGTGTCGATATCATTGTGCGGATTCGTGGTTCGTAAGGGTGAGTTTGCAGTAGAATAGTCCCCCCATGCTGGCGTAGCTCAGTTGGTAGAGCAACTGATTCGTAATCAGTAGGTCGGACGTTCGATTCGTCTCGCCAGCACCAATAACATTAGCCCGTCATGCGCATTGATCAGATTTTCGTTCTCCACCATCAATGTTGGTCATGTCTATAGCAATTCAATATCAATATCAATATCAATAGCAATCCCTCTCATCGGCGCCGGTTCGGTTGGGTATGTGCCATTTCAAAAAAAGCATCATTCAATAAAAAACTTAATTATTTATTTTAATTATTCATTTTGCGTATTCATATTACTCAATGACTAAAAACTACTACAGCGTGCTTGAAGTTGTGGATGATGCAGAGGATATTGTGATTCGTGCGGCCTATAAGGCGCTTGCGCAAAAGTACCATCCAGATAAGTGGTCTGGTGATCCGCAAGAGGCCAATGTGATTATGAACGAGGTGAATGAGGCGTATCGCATCTTGTCGGATCCGGTGCTCAAGAGTGCCTACGATGAGCGCAGAGAGGCTAGCCGCGATCAACAGCGTTTTGGGTTCCATCAAGCCAATCCATTTAATCAAGCTAATCAAGCAAATCCCAGCGATCACCTATTTAAAGCGTCTGTGTTGAAGTCTCGGTTTGATCGGCGGGTGACTTGGTTGTTGGTGGGGGTTGTGGTGTTGATTTTTGTGGCGTATTCCAATGTGTTTCGAGTAGTCGGTCGTATTGCCGATACAATCAGCGCCGCATGGAAGCCCAGGATTATTTTTAAAAATGCGTACTTAGGCAAGCCCATTGATGAGCTGCAATTCCAAATTGGTAAACTCAGTAAAAAGCCGAGTGATGATTTTGCCCACGAGAAGAATGGTGATTTTCCGCGATTTATTTATAAGTCGGGCATTGAAAATCAACTGAATGCCGGGGACACCCAGTATGCGGTCGAGGACAATAAAATTATCTCGATTAGTTATTTGTGTCACAGCCCGGATATTGCCAATATTGCCCATGTCACTTGTGGTGATACTGCCGATCAAATTAAATCGCTGTTTCATGCCAGAGAGTTAATTATTGAATGCTTTGAGCGGGCAGATTCTGTGGAGTGGCGAAATTACACGATTCAGAATAAAGGGTTGAACTTTATTTTGCACAAAAATAAAGTGGCTTATATCAATTACTATGACCCAGAAAAATATATGTTTGCGGGTGTTAGCGGCATGGTGACTTGTCATTAATTGCGGGCCGAGGTGCTGGTGTGATCTGGAGTAGGGAGCCGCACTCGCGTGCGAAGCGGCACCCCCCAGATATAATATGACTATTTGATTTTATTATTATTTTATTATTAATATTTTATAGCGTGCCTGAAGTGCCGCCGTCGAGGTTGATGCTGGTGCCGGTGACGTAGCTGGCGGCATCAGAGGCCAGGAACGCAACCACGTTGGCCACTTCTTCAGCCTCCCCGACACGCTTGAGGGGGATTTCTTGGCCAACCTTGTGGTAGTAGGCTTCTGCGCTAATGCCGTCTTTGGTGAAGCGGCGTTCGTGTTGTCCGGATTTGATTTTGCCAATGCAAATGGTATTGACCAGAATGTTATCCGCAGCAAATTCTTTGGATAGCGCTTTGGTGATGGCAAGGCCTGCAGCACGCGATACCGAGGTTGGCATAGAGCCTGCACCGGGTTGTTTGGCCGAGGAGATGGTGATATTGATGACGCGACCACCACCTTGTTTTTTCATGTAGGGAATAGCAAGTCGAGTGCAGCGAATGGCACCAAAGACTTTGAGTTCGATATCAGCGGCCCAAGTCGCATCATTGACTTCAAGGAATTCACCACGGGCTGAGGTGCCAGCGTTGTTGAGTAGGATGTCAATCCGACCAAAGCGTTTGACCGCTTCATTAATGAAGCGTTCACAGTCTTCGGGCTTGCTCATGTCAGCAGAGATGGCGAGCACTTCGCCGCCGGCTTTGGTGATTTCGGCGGCTGTGGCGTCGAGTTTTTCTTGGCCGCGTGCACAGATGACTACTTTGGCGCCTTCGCGGGCGAGGGTGATGGCTGAGGCGCGTCCAATGCCTTCGGTGCCACCGCTGATGAGTGCAACTTTACCGTTGAGTCCGAGTTCCATTTGAATATCCTCCGAGAGTTAAGTGTATGTGATGCTTGATTTGATGCACAAAGATCAGGCAATAAATTAAATCAATAATTAATAAATTAAATTAATAAATTAAATTAATAAATTAAACAATCAATTAAAGCAATAAGGTGACGCAGTACAGTGAGGCAATAAATTGCAGAAACAAGGTGATGCAGTCAGTGCAGCGTGATTGAGGTTTAGAAATAATCCATGCCTAGGCAGCCCGAGGCGAGGTCCATTTGTTCGACGAGTTTGCGGCCCACCATGTTACGTAATGTTTCTGTGGTGCCGCCACCTAAGCTGCCGTAGCGTGCGCCCCGGAATAAGCGGGATACCGCAAACTCATCGGTAAAGCCGTAGCCACCATGAATTTGGATGGCATCACTGGTCACCCGAATCGACATTTCGTTGGTATAGATTTTGGCCATGGCAGCGAGTGTGGGGTCAGGGAAGCGCTCGCCTGACACCGCGGCGCGGTAGAGCAGGCCGCGGGCAGCTTCGATTTGGATGTACATGTCGGCTACTTTCCAGCGCAGGCCTTGGAAGTCGCCAATTTTCTTACCAAATGCCGAGCGCTCGCGCATGTAGCGCACGGATTCTTCGAGCGCGCCTTCAGCCAGACCTAGGCCGATAGCAGGGTTTAAGCAGCGTTGCGTATTGAAGGCCGAGAGTTGGCGTTTCATGCCGTTATCACGAATGATCAGGTTCTCTAGTGGTAGTTCGATGTCATCAAATACCACGTCAGAGAGGTATTCCCCGCCCATGGTGTGATAGGTGGGATTGGCGATGAGGCCTTTGATACCGCCTGGGACTAATACGCAGCCGATACCCTCGGCGCCAGGTTTGTTGTCTACGCGTGTAAACACAATAAACATTTCCGCAATGTCAGCGCGTGAGATCAGGGTTTTGGCGCCACGCAGAATAACCCGATCGCCTTTGATGGTGCAGTTGGTTTTGTAGTTGGGGACATCGGTGCCGGCATCGGGCTCGGTCATGCAGATGGCCAAGATGGCCTCGCCAGTGGCAACGCGTGGCAGAATTTGTTGTTTGATCGACTCGGGGGCAAAGGTGGCAATAATACGGGTTTGGGTGCCGACTTCGCCCAGAGCACCCATGGCTGTGACATAGCAGACTTTGCCAATTTCTTCGAGAACGAGCACGGTGTCTAAGATGGATAAGCCAGAGCCACCGTATTCTTCGGGCACTGCCATGCCTAATACGCCGATCTCGCCGAGACGTTTCATGTTCTCGGCTGGCCACGTGCCGTCTAGGTATTTGATGGCGCGAGGGGCGAATTCTTGTTGGCAGACGCGGCGGACTGTGTCGACAAAAGCACGTTGTTCTTCGGAGATATTGAAATCCATAATGAGATAAATTCGACCGTAGTGAGGGTTATAGAAGGTGGCTTATAGGGTGGTTCAAAGCGCAATATAAAAAATAAAAGAAAATTTAAAAAATATTTTAAAAGGTAACTGGGGCTGATGGTGCTGATAGGGCTGATGGGGCTTAATGCAGCTTGGTGCAGCTGGGGGGTGTATCTACTGCTGATAGTGTACGGTGCCGGCGGTGCTGTTCACTCCCGGGGGCCTTCGCACAGCACCTGAGGGCTGATTATAGCTCGACCTCGGTCAGATTGACGGCATCCGTTCCGTATCCTAGACTGCGATTCCTTTAAACAACAGCGGCGGCGGCAACGCGGCCCGGATCAATGATGACTACTCATTCTCAGCAGGCCGCCATTGGTGGCGTAGAACATTGGGCAAATAAGGGTGATGTGCGCCTATTTTTGTGGGAAAAACGGGCTACCGATGGTGTCGGTGCGAATGGCACAGTGCTGTTTGTGCATGGTTCGTCGATGGCCTCGCAACCGACCTTTGATTTAACGGTGCCAGGGCGCGCGGACTCCTCGGTCATGGATTGGTTTGCCCAGCGCGGCTTTAATACCTGGTGCGTCGATATGGAGGGCTATGGCCGCTCGGACAAGTCGCGCGATTTGTATTTTGATATTGCCAATGGCGCCGATGATTTAGCGGCCGCCACCGATTACATCATGCAGTATTCCAGTGCGCGCCAGTTCATGGTCTACGGAATTTCATCGGGTGCGCTACGCGCTGCGCTATTTGCGCAACAACATCCTGAGCGGGTCGCGCGGATGGCGCTTGATGCCTTTGTCTGGACCGGCAAAGGCAGTCCCACCCTCGAGGAGCGGGCAAAGAAGCTTGATCACTGGCGCGCCCATAAGCGGCGGCCTATTGATCGCGCATTTGTGCACTCGATCTTTAATCGTGATCATCCTGGGTGTGCTGAGGATGCGGTTGTCGAGGCGTTTGCTGATGCTATTCTCAAGCTGGATGATTCAGTGCCTACCGGTACTTATTTGGATATGTGCGCTAAATTACCCGTGGTTGATCCGGCGCAAATTAGCGTGCCCACCGTGGTGATGCGCGGTCAGTTTGATGGTATCGCCAGCATGGATGATTTATTGGATTTCTTTAATCGGTTGCCTAATCCAGATAAGCAGTTTGCGGTAATGGCTGGGATTTCGCATGCCAGCTTTCAGCAAATTAACTACCGTACGGTGTATCACATTTTGCATAGTTTTTTCACGCAACCAGAGCCGCTCTACAAGGCGTAGTTAAAGACTATTTATTTTATAACCTATTGATTTTTAAGATAATTAATTCAGGCTGTCGGCCGCATTGAGATTGCAGCAGCGACACTCTGAGCAACTTGTGGAGGCTTTGCGATGGTTGGGTTTGATTCGAGTGAGATTTCGTCTGAGGCGCAGTATAAATTGGCTGTGGGTTCGGTGACGCCACGTCCGATTGCTTTGGTAACAACGCTGGGGCCGCAGGGCCCTAATGCCGCACCGTTTAGTTTTTTTAATGTGATTAGTTCTGATCCGGTCATGTTGATGTTCTCAGTCGGGGATAAATCTTCGGGTGCTAAAGATACGGTGCGTAATATTCAAGCAAACGCTGAGTTTGTGGTGCATATCGTGAGTGATGCGATTAAAGAGGCGATGAATATTTGTGCGGTTGATTATCCGTCAGAGGTGAATGAAATCGAGCGTGCAGGGTTTACCGCATTGCCCTCGGTGCGGGTGAAGCCACCCCGCATTGCTGAGGCCCCAGTGGCGATGGAATGTCGGTTGGTGCAAATCACAACGATTGGCCGTAAGCCTTACCATGTAGTGATTGGTGAGGTGGTGTATTTCCATTTTCACGAGGGTATCGTGAACGATCAGTTTCATGTGGATGTGGGTGCAATCAACCCGATTGGTCGACTGGCGGGTAAGAGTGGCTACACCCGCATTACGGATCGCTTTGATATGCCGCGTATCCCCTTAAAATAAACCACAGCGGGCTGGCCGCTGTGGTTTATTTCTGGTGATTAGTTTGGCAATTGCTTTGAAAGTTAATGTGGTGGTTAACTGGGTGGTTAATTTGGCCATTAAAGTTAACTATGGGAATACAGCTTGCGTCCCGCAGTGGGTAGCTCAGCGGTGAGGATGGCGCCACCCTCAGAATCAACAATATACAAAGTGTGTGGGTCAGTGCTGCCAAACGCGCAGTTGGTGACTACATCGGAGCCAGGGGAGTCAATGCGGAATAGTGGTTCACCACGGGCATTAAACACCCATACCGCTCCCATGTCGGGGTGAGCAACTGCAAGCCCATCGTTGACGTCAATGGCCATGCCATCGGGGCCGCGACCACCAGACATTTGAATAAACACCCCAACACGACTGACTGTGCCATCAGGGAGCAGCGGTAGCCGCAATACCGCATTGGCACGAGTGGCAGCGACAAACAAGGTGTTCTCGGCTTTGTTCAGTACAATGCCATTGGGGCTAGCAATGCAATGGGCAACGCGTTCGAGCTTGCCATTGGCGCGCAGGCGGTAGACGGCACCACTTAAGTCTTGCAGACCCGTTTGGCCTTGATCGGTGAAATATAAATCGCCGTTACTGGCAAATACTAAGTCGTTTACTCCTTTGAAGGTTTCGAGATTAAAGCGCGAGACTATGATTTCAATGCGACCACGTTTTGCATCAAGCAGCATTAAGCCGCGTTTGTGATCGGTGACAAAGATGCGGCCATCTTTGTGGATCTTTAGGCCATTGGGTTCGCCGTCATATTCCACAATGAGCTCCCACGTGCCTTTGGGTGAGATCCGGAAAATACGGCCAAAGGGGATGTCGGTGACATATAAATTGCCTTTACGATCAAAGGACGGGCCTTCGAGAAAGCAACCGCCGTGTGGTGCTGGGCGGCCAGCGGCCAAGCGTTCGGCAGAGACTTTGGTGCGGCGAAATTTTTTGGGTAGTTCGGCGAAGACCTCAGCGGTGATGCGCTCTGGGGGTGTAAAAAAACTCATTTCAAATCCTCATTTGTTGGCACTGCGTCGTTTATATGGACTGGTTCGTAGTTGCAGCGCGCATTGTATGCCAAAATTGCGTCTGCGTTGGATCGGGATATAGAGGGGCGCTGCAGGGTATCTCTGCACGATAATTCGGTTTGTGTATGGATGTTGTGAGCCCCAAAAACCAGACATTTGATGATCGATTTTTTGATTGATTTAGAATTTTTTAGCATTAATTAAAAGGTTTGTAGTATTTAAAACAATCTTTACGTTCAGCATAGATTGATAATTAAAGAAAAGAAAAGAAAAGAAATTAAAGCGATGAAAAAACCCTTAACTGTCATTCAAAGTTATGCCCAGCATGGTTACACCTTGTATGAAGCGCTGTTGAGTCGTGCTGCGACCAATCCCTCACGGCCATGGATGTTGTTTGATGGTCGCACTTGGTCGTGGGGTGAGTTTGCGCGAGCAGTGGATCAGGTTGCGCAAGTCTTACTGGATCGGGGCATCAAAGCAGGTGACCGGGTTGGTGTGATGGCACGTAACTGCGACGGTCATGTCTTGATGTTGTTTGGTTTGGCACGGATTGGCGCCATCATGGTGCCAGTAAATCCAGAGTTTGGTGTTGAGGAGACGCGCTATGTTTTGCATCATGCTGAAGTCAGTGCGGTGGCCGCTAGCGCGGAGACCTTGGCTGTAGCGCAAGCAGCCGCAGAGGGCTTGGCTGCGCCTGCTTGGTTTGTGATGTTAGATGCGCCGTTTGCTGCGATTGCAGCTTTAAGCGATTTGATGGCGATGGTGTCTTGCGACCCACTTCATTCTGGTCAGCTGCAGTCTAATCAGTTACAGCGCAATCAGGTGCAGGCAGAGGCGACTTGTTTGATCGTCTACACCTCGGGTACTACGGGCTTCCCCAAAGGCGTGATGCACAGCCAGCGTAGCTTTATTACTGGCGGTGAGGCATTTGTGCAGCGCGTGTATTTGCAAGATGACGATCGGGTGATGATTGTCTTGCCCTTGTTTCATATTAATGCCTTGTTTTATTCGGTGGCTGGCACTTTGGCTGCAGGGGCGAGCTTGGCGATTGTGCCGCGTTTTTCGGCATCCACGTTCTGGCAGTCTGCTGTGGAGTTAGGTGCTACGGAGGCCAATATCATCGAGGCCATTGGCAGTATTTTGCAAACTCGTCCACGCACTGAGTATCGGCCTGAGCATCGTATTCGTCGGATGTATGGTGTGCGAGCCAGTGTTGCTGCAACGTTTGAGCAAGAGTTTGGAGTGACCCATTGCATTAGTGGCTATGGCATGACTGAGATTCCGGGGGTGACCTGTAGTCCGGTTGAGGGGCCGCAAAAAGTGGGTAGCATGGGGCCTGTCGGTCGCCATCCTGACCCACAACGCCCGTGGGCGCAATGTCGGGTGGTTGATGACTTAGGGCAAGATGTTCCAGTAGATACCGTCGGTGAGTTATGGGTAAAGACGCCCATTATTATGCAAGGCTATTTCCGCGATCCTGAGCAGACCGCGCAAGCGTTTGAAGAGGGTTGGTTTAAGACCGGAGATTTAGTCCGCTGTGATGCCGATGGGTATTATTATTTTGTGTCGCGTAAGCGCGATATTATTCGTCGCCGAGGAGAGAATATTGCTGCCGCTGAATTAGATCGGGTAGTGGGTGAGCATCCGGCGGTGAGCGAGGCGGGTACGATTGCTGTGCCATCGGAGTTGGGTGAGGATGAGATTTTTGTAGTAGTCGCACTCAAAGCGGGTGAACAAGCTACTGCAGAGGAAATCGCGCAATGGTGTAGAGCGCGTTTGGCGGCACAAAAGGTGCCACGCTTTGTAGCCTTTATGGATGCGCTACCGCATACGCCAACGCATAAGATTGCTAAAGCGGTGTTGCGTGCTGATCTTGAATTGCGCGCTCGCGCGGTGGATCTCGCACCACCTAAGGTGCGTGGTGCGAGATGCGGTATCTAGGAGAGTTTAAATGAATAAGCGTTCGAGCATTGGTTTGGCAGTGATTGGTTCTGGTCGAATTGGTAGTTTGCGCGCGCAGTTAGCTGCCGGCCATCCAGCAGTGCAATTTATTGCGGTCAGTGATCTGGATTCAGCAAAATCTAGTGCGCTAGCCGCCAAAGTTGGTGCGAGTGTGTATGGTGTAGATAATCAGGCGATCATTGCGCACCCTGAAGTTACCGCTGTCATTGTGTCAACCAGCGAGGGTGAGCACGTAGAGCCGATTCTGCAAGCACTAGCCTTGGGTAAACCGGTATTAGTCGAGAAGCCATTGGCCTTGACTATGGCTGATGCAGACCGGGTGATTCAAGCGATTGCAACATCGGGGGTGAGTGTGCATGTGGGCTATAGTCGGCGCTATAAAGAACGCTATTTGATTGCCAAAGAGCAAATTATTAAAGGACGAATTGGCACTATGGTCGGTGGAGCGGCACGCGTATTTAATTCACGCTCGCAGGCCTTGGCTATGTTGTCGCGTAACCGTCATGCCACGCCTGTGGTAGATGCTCTGACGTATTATGTTGATTTAATGAACTGGTTACACGGTGCAGGTCGTTCGGTGGCTGACAATCGCTTGGTAGAAGTGTATGCGCGTGGTCAAAAAGGCGTATTGAAAGCAGCCGGCTATCCGGAAGTCGATGATGTGAGTTATGCCATTTTGACTTACGCTGATGGTGCGGTGGTGAACTTAGGCGTGAGTTACGCTTTACCTGAGAAGTATCCGGCCTTAGGCCATGCTGCACGGGTTGAGGTGCTGGGCACTGAGGGGGTGATGATCTTAGATGACGATCACACCGATCAATTAATGTATAGCAATATTGGTATTCCGCATGTGTATTTGCCTGATCATCAGGTGAATATGGTATTTTTGCAAAGCGGCACACCGGGCGACTGGGCTTTGGGTGAATTCTGGGGGCCGATTGCAAACGAGACGCGGGCATGGCTAGATCATTTGTCTATGGATAAGCCGTGTTCTTTGGCGCTACCAGTAGAGGCGCGAAGCAATTTAGAGGCAACACTGGCAATTGAACATTCGATTGCTACGGGCCGTCCAGTGAGTTTGCCGCTGGCGCAATAGTAGCGCTTCAAACGTGATGCTTATTTAAGTATTTAAATTTAATTTCATTTAATTTAAATACTTAATTTTATTTTATTTTATTTTATTTTATTTTATTTTATTTTTAATTTTAATTTATTATTTATCCGACTTAACGATTAGGGTCCGCGTATGTTTAAAACTGTCACTCACAATGCTGTTCGGCGCCAGCAACCACTAGGTATCATGTTGTGCTTGATGTTATGCGCTTGGGTAGTGCAGGCCGCAGAGTCGTATCCGACGCGCACGATTCGGATGATTGTGGCATATCCGCCCGGTGGTGGCACTGATCAAGTGGGACGGGTGATGGCTGAGCAGCTCACTCAGCAATTCGGCCACAGTGTGGTGGTTGATAATCGTGGTGGTGCAACAGGTAATATTGGTACGGAGTTGGCTGCGCGCGCGCCAGCAGATGGTTATACCTTGCTGATGGGCAATGTGGCACCGAATGCGGTGAACGTGAGTTTATTTCGTAAATTGGGATTTGATCCGGTTGCGGACTTCGCGCCCATTAGTTTGGTGGCCGTGACGCCGAATATTTTAGTGGTGCATCCATCCTTACCGATTAAAACCACTAAAGATCTTGTGACCTTGGCAAAACTGCGCCCTGGCGCACTTAATTTTCCGTCCGCTGGCGTTGGTAGCTCCTCGCATCTGGCTGGTGAGATGTTAAAGTCGATGGCGACAGTGAATATGGTGCATGTGCCTTATAAAGGGGGCGGCCCATCGCTGGTCGCTTTGATTTCGGGTGAGATGCAAATTATGTTTGCAACGTTGCCAGCAGCAATGCCGCATGTGAAGTCGAATAAAGTGCGGGCCGTTGCTGTCACTACTGCAAAGCGTTCTTTGACCATGCCTGAATTGCCTACCATCGCCGAAGGTGGGGTTGCAGGCTATGAAGCGGCGACCTGGTATGGGCTGTTAGCACCAGCGCGCACTGCACGACCGATTGTTGATCGCTTGCATAGTGAGGTGGTGAAAGTCTTGGCAGGCCCTACACGCCAGAAGCTCGAGGTGCAGGGCTTTGAACCAGATGGCGGAACACCTGCAGTATTTGCGGCGTATATTAAATCTGAAATTACCAAATGGGCGCGTGTGATTAAGGATGCAGGAATACCTGCAGAATAGGTTTACATTTAAGTCTTTAATTTAATTGTAAATTTAACTTTTAATATAATTTTTAATTCTACTTAAATCGCTACAACCTTAAACAGCTGCAAGCTTAACCAGTTGCAGCAGTCACTGATTGCGGTATTAACCTGCCGCAGCTTTAATACCTGCGGCCTTCACGAGCTTGCCAAATTTAAGCACTTCAGCTTTGAGGTAGGCATGAAATTGTTCTGGAGTGCTGGCAATGATTTGCGCGCCTACGTCAGTGTGTCGCTTTTGAATTTCCGGATCTGCAAGGATTGCGCTGAATTCTTTAGAGAGTCGATTGATAATGATCGCAGGTGTGCCTGAAGGCGCACCCACTGCCGACCATGATGAGTTTTCGTAGCCGGGCAATCCGGCTTCTGCAATCGTTGGCAACTCTGCAACGACTGCTAAGCGTTTCGCACCTGTAGTGGCTAGTGCGCGCACGCGATTGGCTTGGACATGGGGCACAGTGGAGATGGCGTTATTAAAGAGCACTTCAATTTGGCCCGCGATGACATCGGTCATTGATGGTGCTGAGCTCTTATAAGGGATATGGGTCATTTTGGTGTTGCTCATTAACGCAAATAACTCGCCACTGATATGTCCAAAGCCACCTACGCCTGACGATCCGTAGTTGAGTGTGCCAGGGCGCGTGCGTGCCAGGGTTATCAGTTCTTTGACAGACTTGGCTGGCACGGAAGGATGCACAACGAGTATGCCTGGTGATGTGGAGACTTGCGTGATGGGGGCGAAGTCTTTGATCATATCAAACGGTAATTTATATAGGTGTGGGTTCACTGCCCAAGTGCCGACGGTTGCTATCACAATGGTATATCCGTCAGGGGGTGCTTTGGTTGTGATTTCCATACCAATATTGCCGCCAGCGCCACCGCGATTGTCGATGAATACGGGTTGGCCAACGCGTTGTGCCAACTTTTCACCCAGCATACGACCTTGAATATCCGTAGGCCCACCGGCCACAAACGGCACCACAAAGCGAATCGGTTTATTAGGATACTCTGCCGATTTTGTTTGAGCGTAGAGGTGGTTGCTGGCGGATAGCAGTGTCAGAAATAAAATCCAGATGGCAGTCAGAGATGTGCGTTGACGAGTCATGATTAGGCCTTGTTTAGGATGCTAGGATAATGTGATGGTGCAACAATTTAGAATTCATGAAACTCAGTGGAGCGATTAGATTAATGAGAGTGATTGAAATTAGAGTGAGTGAAATGCACAAAGACTACGAACTGTAAATGACCTTGGGTGACAGTATCAAGTGAACGTTAATCAGGGCTTAAACAGATCTTTGAGGCGTTGCACGGCAGAGTCAGGGCTGGTGAACACTTTGCAGTCAGGGCGTGCTGGGATGAGTCTGGCGGCGCTTGCCATGGAGAACTGGCCTAATACGAGCACATCGCATTGGGTGAGCGTTGTAGCGGCATTTGCAATGAGTTGATCGTGTAGCGCAGCATTGCCCTGCTGAATAGCAATCAGGGCATCCGGAATCGCAACGGGGACAATGTGAATAGCGCGCTCTTGTGCTGTAGCCATGATTTTTAATTCAGTGCGAAGCGCTGGAATGCTGGGCTCGAAAGTGGCGAGTAGTCCGATGGTATGACCGACTGCTAATGCTGCATCCAGCATGGCTTCGTTGGGCTTGAGTACGGGTATAGGGAGCGTGCTCGCCACGGCTTCTATGGCTGGACCGAACGCTGAGCAGGTAAACAAAATGGCATCTGCACCACAGCCATGGACGTAGCGCGACAGCGTCTGGAAGCGTTCGATCATTTCGGGTTGTAATTGGCCAGCAGCGGCCAAATCGGGGGCTAGCGAATCTTCGAGTAGGTTAGTGATGCGTGCCTCAGGCCAGAGACGCTGGAACGCGTTGGTAATGGGCTCAACCGCTAGGGGTGTGGCGTGTATGAGTGCAATGCGAGGTGATTTCATGATGTGTGTGGTATGGGCTGCAGTGATATGGAATGCAGTGATATGGACTGTGGTGCGGTGAGGTGAAGTGAAGTGCAGGGGCTAAGACGTTGAAAAAACAACAGTTGTTGAATATTTTACCTGTTTTAGGTGATGATTTCTGATCTAGATCAGAAGCTGATCGTGAGTGCTTCCGAATAAACACCTGTTGAGGATAGGTGCCTGATGATCAAACTGGCACATCAGGGTTACATCTGCTAGTCTTAATAATTGTGCAGCTTGTTAATTGTGCAGCTTGTAGAAGAGGTCAGTGAAGAACTCAGCGGGCTATGGACTGCGTACGATATGTGGTGACTCTGTTGAATATGGTGGCTTGGTCGGGAGGAAGAATGTGACATTTCTCGCTTTCAAATTACGATTTAGTTGGTTATTCATAAAGAATTGATTGAAGGGGATAATAATGAATATGAATATAAATATAAATATGAATATGAATTTAATCGATCTGCAGTCTAAAAACGTACTGACGGTGGTGTCTAGTTGTATATTAGGTGCATTGTTGATCTCGGTTATGTTAGCGAGTATGCAACTGAGCGCGCAGCAATACCCAACTCGGCCAGTGCGGATGATTGTGCCTTTTGCTGCAGGTGGCCCCACGGATGTGATTGGGCGTGTGGTAGCGCAAAAGCTGACTGAATCCCTGGGCCAGCAAGTGGTGGTTGATAATCGCGCAGGTGCGGGTGGCAATATTGGTATGGGATTGGCGGCGAGTGCACCTGCTGATGGCTATACGGTAGCGATGGTGAGCTCCAGTTTTGTGGTGAATCCTGGACTCTATGCCACTATTCCATACGATCCCTATAAAAGCTTCGCGCCGATCTCGAATGTAGCGGCTTCGCCGAATGTGTTTACGATTCATCCCAGCATTAATGCAAAAACCCTGAAAGAGTTGCTGATCTTAATTGCAGCTGAGCCGCGTAAGTTTTCAGTGGCAACGCCTGGCATTGGTACTACACCCGATTTATCGGCACAGTTATTACGGTTGACGAGTAAACTTGATTTTATTGCGGTGCCGTTTGGTGGTGCTGGCCCTGCGGTGGGCGCAGTTGTTGCGAATCAAGTGCAGATTGGTTGCACTGCCTTACCGCCAACCACACCGCATATTAAAGCAGGACGTTTGCGTGCTATTGCAGTGACTAGCGCTAAGCGTGTTGCAGCCGTTGCAGATGTGCCGACTATGAACGAGGCTGGGTTTAAGGATCAAGAAGCTGATACGCTACAAGGATTGCTAGTGCCTGCAGGTACGCCTAAGGTGGTTGTGAATACCTTGCACGTACATGTAGCCAAAATGTTAGCGCAAGCCGATGTCAAGTCTCGAGTAGAGGCTTTAGGCTTTGATATTATTGGCAGCTCACCACAGGAGTTTGCGGTACAAATTAAGCAAGAAGTTGATAAATGGACCAAGGTTGTGAAAGCTGCTGGTATTAAGGTGAATTAACCAACAGGTGAATTAATCAACTCATGAGCCTAAGTCTTATACGCTTGATTAGGCTGATTGATTAGGATTGAGTCAGCAGAGCCATAATATGTTTGCGGATGGTATAAAGAACAACTTCTCAAAGAGCAAGCCCTGATGCGTATTGTTGATGTGCGTGAGACAGCCATTGCGCTCAACTCGAGCTTGAGTAATGCGGTGTTTGATTTTAGTGAAATGACCACCTCTGTGGTCGCTGTGATCACCGATGTGATCCGCGGTGGTAGGCCGGTTGTAGGGTATGCGTTTAATTCTACCGGGCGATACGCCTGTGGGGCGCAAATGCACGCACGCTTTATCCCGCGATTGTTGCAAGCCAAGCCCGAGTCTTTACTGAATGCCGCAGGGGATAATTTTGATGTAGAGCGTATCTTGACGTGCATGATGCAACGCGAGAAACCGGGCGGTCACACCGAGCGGTCGGTCGCAATTGGCACGATTGAAGTGGCGTGTTGGGACGCGGCAGCAAAAATTGCCGATCTGCCACTGCATGCGTACATCGCAAAACGATACAATCAAAATCAAATCATGCAACGCGTGCCGTGTTACGTGGGTGGGGGATGGTATGCGCCTGGTAAAGGCATTGCGGATTTGGTTGCTGAAATTAAAGATAAGCTCGATCAGGGTTATCGCACCATGAAAATTAAAGTCGGTGGCATGGCGATACCAGATGATATGGCGCGCGTAGAAGCAGCATTGGCGGTGGTGGGCGGCGGTGAGCATCTGGCAGTAGATGCCAATGCAGGTTTTGATCGCGCGCGTGCATTGGCATATGCCCAGGCCTTGGCACCCTATCAATTGCGTTGGTTTGAAGAGCCGACAGATCCATTAGACTTTGCGTTACTGGCTGAAGTGGTGCAGTTGTATGATGCGCCGATTGGTACTGGCGAGAATTTGTTTTCGACGCAAGATGTTGCGAATTTGGTGCGATTTGGTGGTTTGCGACAGGATCGCGATATTATTCAAACCGATGTGCCGCAGTCATATGGTATTGCCCAGTTTGCGCGCACCCTAACGGTATTGCGTGAATTGGGTTGGTCGCCACGGTCGATTTTCCCCCATGGTGGCAATCAGATGACATTGCATATAGTCGGTGGCTTTGGCTTGGGTGGCTGTGAGGCGTATCCGGGCGTATTCGGTATGTTCGCAGGCTTTGCTGATGACGCGCAGATTGACAATGGTTATCTACGCTTACCGGATCGACCAGGTATTGGGTTTGAGGCGCAAAATGCACTGTATGCGGAGATGCTCAAGCTTGGTGTGTAAGCGAGCTCTAGAGTGCAATCCACACCTCACTTCGCATCTCACTACGCACCTCACCTCGCGTGTGGCAGAGCTGCTAAAAAAGTATCCATAATTGCCATGAATGCAGCAGTGCTCTCGTCACTGGGGTAGTGACCCAGACCCGGCATGGTAATGATTTGCACTTTTGGTAATTCACGGCGCAGGCGCTCTTGGGTCTCGGGTGCAACAATATCGCTGGCGCCACCGAGTACATACAAAATTGGTGTGCGGATTTGCGAAATGGTTTGCCATAAGTCTGTCGCGACAAATCCACCGAGTATGGCTGGATCGCGCCGCCAAAATAAACGACCCTCGGCATCGCGGCGCGTACCGTGAGTGATGATGGCACCTAGGCGTTCATCACTGATTCGAGGGTAAGTATTTTTGAGACGAGCGAGAAGTAAATCGCTATGTGCCCAACCGAGCTCTTCATCCGACATGCGTTTGGCACGCCGATCAGAGACGGCTTGGGGGCGCTCTGGACCTACGTCTTCGATTAATGCAGCTTGCACCCGATCGGGGTGGCGGGCTGCGAGTAATTGCGCAACACGTCCACCAGTGGAGTTACCCACAACAATGATCTGTTTTAGATTTAAGTGGGCAATCAATTCGGCGAGATCGCTGTAGTAATCATCTACCATGTAGTGGCCTTGGGGATCCCAATCGGATTCACCATGGCCACGCATGTCAACAGCAATCAGATGGTAACGATCCGACAGATGGAGTGCCCAGTGATCAAAGCTGTGTGCGGTGCGTGCAATCCCATGTAGTAGAACCATCGGTTGCGCTTGTGAATTGCCCCAGTCAAGGTAGTGTATGGTCAGTCCATTGCTGGTGATAAAGCGACAGCTCGTTGCGTGCGGCATAGCATTAGAGATAGACATTCAGGGCTCCTTGATGTGGTGTGCTCATGTGCGTGGGTGATTAGAGTTTAGAGTTTTGTTTTGGGTAGTAATTAGCGATACAGTTGGCTATGCGCTATAACAAATAATTTATAAAATAATTTATAAAATAATTCATTAATGAGTCATGTGGTTGGTGATCAAGTCGATGAATGCATCCTATATAAAAACTGTGGACTTGAATACTATAAAATGAATGTAGACCACTTCATGGTCAGACTCACTTCTCAAGCAATATCAAAACTTAATGTATCAGTGAAATGCATTGCTCAAATGACCGTAAAATTGACAGAATGTGGAGAGCACATTACTCTTGGATTGCGATTGTTTGAGTGTTTTTAAGTGGTGTGCTAATGGTAGTGTCCAGTCAGCCGCAGCTAGGCGCCACCATGAGGATTCTTGCGTGTTGCACAAGCCCAGTTGCGATACAGTGCTGGTATTGATACCGAATAGAGGTGAGTCATGAAGAGTACACTTGCGCGAGCTCTACTACAAAGTTGTTGTTTATTCACAGGATTGAGCCTTGCTGTGCAAGCGGCTGACGTTCGGAATTATCCGACGCGACCAGTGCGTATTATTGTGCCGTCCCCTGCGGGTAGTGGCGGTGGTGATTTGTATGCGCGCTTGATTGGTCGCAAGTTGGCCGAGCAGTGGGGGCAGCAAGTCATTGTAGACAATCGTCCTGGTGCGGGCATGTCGCTAGGGGCAATTGTGGCGGCCAAGTCACCTGCAGATGGCTATACTTTGTTTGTGGCGCATCCTAATGCAATGACTGTAGGTGCGGTGCTGCGTGTGAAGCAACCCTATGACCCCATTAAAGACTTTGCACCGATTACGATGTTAATGGCAGCGCCCTCTATGTTTGTGGTGCATCCTTCATCTGCAATCCATTCAGTTGGAGATTTACTCGCGGCAGCGCGTAGGCGTCCGGGGGAGTTAAGTTTTGGTACCTCTGGCTTGGGTAGTGTGGGACATTTGATTGGTGAATTATTGAGTCAAACGACTAAAGTCAAATTTTTGCATGTGCCGTATAAAGGCTCTCAACCGGCTTTGCTTGACTTGGTAGCCGGGCGGATTGATATGGTGTCCTCAGCGCTGGCCTCGCAAATTTCTTTGGTGCGTGATGGCAAATTAAAAGCAATTGCCACCACGGGGTTGAAGCGTGCACGCTTAACGCCGACTGTGCCCACAGTGGCAGAGTCTGGTGTGCCCGGGTTCGATGTGACTGCATGGTATGGTGTGGCCGCACCTGCGAATACACCAACTGCGATTATTAATAAATTGAATAAAGAAATTCAGCAAACCATGCTAATGCCCGAAGTGCAAGAGCCGATGCTGCTCGAAGGCGGTGAGTTTTCGCCCACCACGCCTCAGCAATTCGCAACGATTATTCAGAATGAATTAGCGAAATGGGCGCAAGTCGTGAAAATTGCGGGTATCAAGCCTGAGTAGCGATTTTTATAATATGTATTGGTTATGTAGAGTTGTTTAGTGTTTGGTTATATTGTTTAAACGAATTGTTTCAACGGATTTGTTTAGTTTAAACAGAGTTTTTATATGAATGATTGAAATTATTTTTGATGTTGATGATCTAATTGATTAAGGAGTAAGACATGGCGGGTGGACCTCTAGCCGGTATCAAGGTGGTGGACATGACTTCAGTGGTAGTCGGTCCTTTGTGCACGCAAATTTTGGCTGATCACGGCGCGGATATTTACAAGGTAGAGGGGCCTAAGGGCGATTTGGTGCGTAATCTCAATGGCAAGTCGCCAACACCGGCAATGGGCGCTAAGTTTTTACACTTGAATCGCAACAAGCGTTCGGTGATGTTGGATTTGAAGCAGGAGAGTGGTTTCGCTGCGCTTAAAAAATTAATTGCTAACGCCGATGTGTTGGTGTGGAATGTGCGACCTGCTGCGATGAAGCGCTTAAAGTTGTCGTATGAGGATGTGAAAGCGATTAATCCTAAAATTATCTATTGCGGTATGTTTGGTTTTGGTCAGGATGGCCGTTATCGCAATAAGCCTGCCTATGATTCGATTATTCAGGGGGCAAGTGGTATGTCTGGATTGTTTGAGCGTTCGGGTGAGCGTCCGCGCAACATTCCGTTAGTGGCTGCTGATAAAACCGTGGGTTTAATTGCCGTGCAAATGATTGTCATGGCTTTGTATAGACGCACCCAAACCAATGAGGGTTGTTCGATTGAGATTCCGATGTTTGAGAATTTTGTGAAATTCGTGATGGAAGAGCACATGTATTTACAAACTTTCGATCCGCCTCTGGGGGGCACTTGTGATCCGCGATTGATGGATGCACACGCGGGCCCTATCCCTACCAAAGATGGTTATGTGTGTATTGCTGCCAATACTAATGAACAGGCCTTTGCCCTATTTGATTTGATTGGTCGGTCCGACATGAAAGAGGACCCACGTTTTAATACGGTGCCCGCACGCTTTGCGAATGTGAAAGCATATTATGCCAATCGTGTTGCCGGTATGAAATCAAAAACCACGGCAGAGTGGATTCAGTTATTTGATGAAGCAGATATTCCTGTGATGCCGTATCACACACCGGATACTATTTTTGATGATCCACATTTAAAAGAAGTCGGTTTTTTCGAATGGCGCGAGCATCCCACAGAGGGTCGTACGCGGATGATGCGATTGCCCAATAAGTGGTCTTGTGGGACTCGTGAAGACTGGAGTCCGGCGCCTAAGCTGGGTCAGCAAAGCGTTGAAGTATTGCAAGAGGTTGGCGTGAGCGAAGCAGACATTGCTGCAATGGTTGCAAGTGGTGCAACGATCGATGGTCGCTTGAAAAAAACCGCATGATGAGCGGTGCGCGCACTCTGCAGGTATTACTGTCTGGGGCATTTCGTCCGGCTTATCAAGCACTTACGGCAAACTTTGAGGAGCGTATGCAATGCCGGTTAGTGATGACCGCTGGCGGTTCTATGGGTGCGTCTCCTACTGCTATTCCTAATCGGCTGCGGCGTGGTGAACGCTATGATGTGGTGATTTTGGCGTATGAGTCTTTGAGCGGCTTGGTGAGTGCGGGTTTTGTAGTGCCAGATAGCATGGTGCCGTTGGCGCGTTCGGGGATTGGTGTGGCGGTACGCGCAGGGGATGCTCGTCCCGAGATATCGACAGCAGCAGCGTTTAGTCAAACAGTATTGGCGGCAGCGCGCATCGGTTACTCCAGTAGTGCCAGTGGTGTGTATTTAGAATCGCTATTTCAGCGCTTGGGATTGCTGGAGCGCTTGCGACCGCAGTTGCGTCAAGTGGTGGGCGAGCCTGTAGGTGCAGTATTAGCGCGCGGTGATTTAGATCTGGGTTTGCAGCAGATCAGTGAGTTATTACCGATCCCAGGTATTGACTACATTGGGCCACTGCCAGAGGAATTGCAGCAGGTAACGATATTCTCTGGTGCGGTGACTGTGGCTGCAGCAGATGCTGATCTTGCACAGGCCCTATTGCAATATTTAGCAGATCCAACACACGCTCAGGTATTGCAAGATTGTGGGTTGCAGGTAATTTAGTTTTAAATATAGTTTTAAAAACTTCTAATTTTCCGTATGTTGGTCAATGCTATAGCGGCTTGTTTATGATGTTGTGACCGCTGGTTCATTGATTGCTATGCACTTGCTTGTAACACCTAATGTAACTGATAACTATTTGCAAATGCGGTGTTTTAAAGTGTTTGAATTGACACTCTAAATAAAAGCACTTATGCTGAAATGAAGCCAGTAATTTTTTTACATTCTTCAAAAAATCCATATTGTGATCAATTTTGTATGCGCTCTCATTGCTGCGCATGTCGTAGCCGAATGCGCAGGGCGCAGATGATTTACAGTCTTAGATATATAAAAATTCATATGAAGAGTTTGATATTAAGAATTTGATATTAAGAATTTGATAGGTAGTCTTAGATTCTGTTTTTTTAGTTCCGGTTTTTAGCAATCGGTTCATGAATAGGGTTAGGATAAAATTAAAAAGGAGGGGGTATGGCCGTCGCAATTACTCAAGAACTCGGGCGCTTTATTTCTGGCCTTCGTTATACAGATATACCTGCAGAGGCCATCGCGGTGATGAAGATGGGTTTTGCTGACTCCATTGGGGTGATGATTGTTGGGGCCAAAGAGCCTGCTGCCACGACCTTGCGTGGTGTCTTAGCAGCGCCTGCAGGCCCATCAAGGCTATTTTGGGGGGCAGATACTGCACCGGCACCAGAAGCGGCATTTATCAATGGTGTGGCGGGTCATGCGCTGGATTATGATGATGTGGCTCAGCGTGGCCATCCGAGTACGGTGCTCATGCCGGCAATTATTGCAGAAGCCCAAGTGTTAGGGGCTAGTGGTGAAGAAATGTTGTGTGCGTATGCAGCAGGTTATGAGACCTGGGCCGAGTTGGTGCGACGTGATCCTGATCAGCATCACGAAAAAGGTTGGCATCCGACGGGTATTTTTGGTGCAATTGCAGCCGCTGCCGCTTGTGCGCGCTTGCATCATTTAAATGCCGAGCAAACTACACATGCAATTGCGCTAGGTGCATCGCAAAGTGCCGGCTTAATGGCTAATTTTGGGACTATGACTAAGCCATTTCATGCCGGTCGCTCGGCCCAATCCGGTTTATTGGCGGCGCGCTTGGCAAAGGCTGGGTTTACTGCGTCTCCAGATGCACTAGAGCATCCGCAAGGTTATCTGTCGGCAGTATCGCCAGCGCGCAAAGTGGATCGTGATTCGCCGGTTGAAGCAGGTCGGGTGTGGAAGTTGGTGTCTGCCCGCTTAGGGATTAAGAAGTATCCTTTATGCTATTGCACGCACCGTATTCTGGATGCCACTTTCGATCTGATTGCGGCAACGCCAATTGCCTATGCTGATGTGCGGCGGGTGGTTGTACATACGAGTCGTCACTTCGCTACCATTTTGCGTAACGCCTTACCGCAAACAGGTTTGGAAGCAAAGTTTAGTATGCAATTCGCGGTCTCCTCCATGTTGGTGGTGGGGCGTGCTGGTTTATTAGAGTTGCAAGATCACTTTGTCACTAGTCCAGAGATTCAATCACTGATGAAGCGCGTGGTGATTGAGCCCGATGATCGGGAGGATCCTGCGACTCCGGGTAAGTTACCCTTTGATTGTTTAACCGTTGAGATGAACGACGGGCGCGTGATCGAGAGTCGACAGGTGAAACATATTCGTGGCGGTGCAGAGTTACCATTAAGTCGCGATGCGCTGTGGGGCAAGTTTGAGGATTGTGTGAAATCGGCTCCAGTCCATATGCCCGCATTAGAGGTATTTAATGCGCTGATGTCTTTGGAGACAGTTGCTAACGTCAATCAAATGCAGTATGCAAGTTAATTAACGGAATAACGTAATAAGGAACTAAGGGACTGGTGAATTGACGAGTCGTTTGTTCTCAGGAGATTAACCGATGAATGCAGCAACAGGGCAAGCGCCCCTACACGGGATTAAGGTGATTGAGGTTGGTGTGGCGATGGCAGGACCGTACTGCGCTATGACCTTAGGTGACTTTGGTGCAGATGTGGTTAAGATTGAGCGCATCGGTGAAGGCGACGAGAGCCGCACTTGGTTAGGTTCGCCCTTCCCAGGCAACTTCTCATCCTATTACGCCTCAGCAAATCGTAATAAACGTAGTTTGGCGATTGATCTGAAAACGCCTGCCGGTGTGGCTGTGCTGCGGCAGTTGATCGATACCGCAGATGTGGTGGTAGATAACTTTAGACCAGGCGCTCTAGAGAAGTTAGGTTTGGGTTATGCGTCTTTAGCGGCCAGTAACCCGCGATTGATTTATTGCAGTATTAGTGGCTTTGGTGCGAGTGGTCCGCGCACGCATGAGCGTGCCAATGATATTTTTATGCAGGCCTATGCGGGTTTAATGAGTATGACCGGTGAAGAAGGAGGCGGCCCTGTGAAGACCGGCATTTCGGTTGCGGACGTGGGTGCTGGTATGTTTGGGGCGATTGGGGTGCTGCTCGCTTTGCAAGCGCGTCATGCAACAGGTCGTGGTCAGCGTGTAGATACCTCATTGCTAGAGGGGCAGGTTGCGATGTTGGCGCAGTTTGTGACCGCATACTTTGCCAATGGTGCAGTGCCTGAGCGTCGGGGGACGTCTTCGCAATTAGGTGCCACCTACCAAGCGTTTGAAGCCAGTGATGATTGGGTAGTCGTGGCTGCTTTTACCGAGCGGATGTGGCAAGGTGTATGTCGTGCAGTTGAACGCCCTGAATGGATTGTGGATGCACGGTTTAAGAGCAAGCAAGATCGTTCGGAGAATCGTGGCATTTTAGTGCCGCTACTGCGCGCTGAATTTAAGAAACAAACAGTTGCACATTGGATGGCGTTGCTGGGGGCTGAAGGTGTGCCTTGCTCGTCGGTGAATTCGGTGGATACAGTGGTCAGTGATGAACAAGTGCTCGCCCGTGACATGATTGCCGCTGTTGAGCATCCGACCGCGGGTACGATTCGGATGGCGGGTATTCCGGTAAAGCTGTCGCAAAACCCAGGTGGTGTGCGCTTGCATCCGCCGCGCTTAGGTGAGCATACGCTACAAGTATTGCGTGAGGCTGGCCACGATGCGCAGTCGATTCAACAGCTGATTGATCAAGGGGTTGTGGCTGGCTTGTAATGATTGACGAGCGTTGTTGGTGATTGTTTACTTAAAAGGATAGATAGCGTGATCTATATGAACAAAATGATCCGTATGTTGTGGTGTGCTGTGGTTTTGATGCGTTTGACCTTAGGCATAGGCATAGGCATAGGCATGAATAGCTTTGTGCATGCGCAGGGGTTTCCGAATAAACCGATTCGTTTGGTGGTGCCGTTTGTGCCGGGTGGTGGCTCTGATTCGGTAGCGCGGATGTTGGCGCATGGCATGAGTGAACGCTTAGGGCAGTCGGTAGTAGTTGAGAACCGTGGTGGTGCGAATACGATTATTGGCACGGAGTATGTGGCGACCGCTAAGCCCGATGGTTATACGCTGTTAGTATGTACGGGGTCGTTTGTAATTAATCCAAGTTTGTATAAATTAAGTTTTGATACGCTGAAAGCCTTTACGCCAGTGACTTTGTATTTGCGCGGTCAAACTTTATTGGTCATTCACCCGTCATTGCCGGTGCGTAATGTTAAAGAGTTGATCAAGTTTGCGAAAGCCCATCCGGGGCAATTAACTTTTGCTTCTTATGGTGCTGGTAGTCCGAATCATTTAGCCGGGGAGTTGTTTAAAAATATGACGGGTGTGGATATGTTGCATATCCCCTTTAAAGGCAGTGCACCTTCAATTAGTGAGGTGGTTGCTGGTCGCGTTTCGATGACCTTTGGGGTGTTAACACCGGTGTTGCCTTATGTGCGATCGGGACGCTTGCGTGCCCTAGGCTTGGCAGGTCCGGAGCGTAATCCCGAGTTTCCAGAGTTCCCGGCAATTGCTGAGTCTGTTCCAGGGTTTCAGGCAGTCGGCTTAAATGGTATTTGTGCGCCTTCGGGCACACCGCGCGAGGTGATTGATAAATTGCACACCACGATTGCCAGCGTGTTTACAAATCCGGAGATTCGCACTAAGTTGATTCAAGGTGGTGCTGATATTGTGGCGCGACCATTGCCACCGGATGAGTTTGGTCCTCTTGTGCGCACTGAGATCGAAAAATGGCGAAAAGTGGTTGAGGCTGCAAAGATTAAAGTGAATTAGATAGCGCGTTATCCCGTAGCAGGGTTCAAGGTGAATGATATTTCTATTAACGGAGAACAAGTATGAAGCTAGCGTTTATTGATGACTATAAGTTGAGTGTGATCGAAGGTGATCAGGTGTTTGATGTGTCTGCAGTGGTGAGTGACTTGATAGCGCTACCCCCGCAGAAATTATTGAGCACAGTGATTACTGAGTGGGAAACCCGCCGTGGCGCTTTGAGCGCTGCTGTGCGTAGCGGTCAAGGTAGAGCGTTTAGCGCGGTGCGTTTCCGTTCGCCTACACCGGAGCCGCGTACCATTGATTGTATGGCTGTGAATTACATGGAAGACGGCACGCGAGCAGAGCCGGCGCCGATTAATGCGTTTCATAAGTCACCGAGCGCAGTCATTGGTGATGGTGACACCATGGTGTTACCGGATGTGCCTGCCATTGTGTTTGAAGGTGAGGCCGAGATGGCTTTGGTGATTGGTCGAGTGGCTAAAAATGTACCGGCGGCTGAAGCGATGCAATATATTTTCGGCTATATGAATTTTATTGACGGATCAGCGCGTGGCTTGCCACCGGCTGGTAATACGTTTTTCCAGACCAAGTCGCGCGAGACCTTTGCCCCCATGGGCCCTTACATCGTGACCGCTGATGAAATCCCCGATCCGCAAGCGCTACAGGTGAAGTTGTGGGTCAATGGTCATCTCATGCAGAACTACAATACCAGTGATATGGCGCACAAGATTCCGCGCTGTATTGAGTGGATCTCCTCGATTCATACACTCTACCCTGGTGATGTGTTGGCCTTAGGGACGAACCATCGTGGTTTGAATGCCTTCCAAGATGGGGACCGCGTAGCGCTTGAGACCCAAGGTTTGGGTCGCTTACATATTAATGTTAGCGATCCGCTCAAGCGTACGTGGTCGCGTGAGACGCGACTCGAGCGCGCTGAGAAAAAACTGGAAGGTTTAACGCCGCAGCTGACCGGTAAATACGCTAAGGTCTAAGCGGATTGAGCCTGCTACATGCATCCTAAGGGTTTTGATGGTGCAACGCTTAGGATGCGTGGGTTTGATGATTTAAAAATACATTAAAAACTAAGAAAAATTAATTCACTATAAATAGTTAGTTAAGTGGTTAATCCCGATTCATTAAAAAAATATAAATAGGATTAATAAAAAATTAATTGAACTACATTAATTGAACTAAGTTCATTAAAGAAAGTTCATTAAACAATACCCGACTCACGCAGGCTAGCGATTTCTGCGCTGGTTTTGCCCAGCACTGTGCTTAAAATATGTTCAGTATGCTCACCCAGTAGCGGAGGATGAACGGTGTAGTCTAGGGGAGTGCGCGAGAACTGAATGGGGTTGGCGACCAAGGGCACCTGACCCGATAGTGGATGCGGTACATTGACTTGCATGCGGCGATGTTGGATTTGCGGATTGGCAAATACCGTGTCTAATTCATCGATGGGGCCGCAGGGAACGCCCAGCGGTTCGAGCACATTCACCCAAGCAGCCGTGGTTTTTAATTGCATTGCCGGGGTGATGGCTTTGATGCAGTGGTCGCGATGGGTGACACGTAATGCGTTGGTGCTACAGCGTGGATCGCTGGCGAGCTCTGGTAGACCGGCGGCATGACAGAAGCGCTGAAACTGTCCATCGTTGCCTATGGCTAGAATTAGATTGCCATCTTGGGTGCGAAAGGTTTGATAGGGCACCACATTGGGGTGTGCATTGCCCATGCGAGTGGGCACTGTGCCACCGATTAAGTAGTTGGTGTTTTGATTGGCCAGCCATGCGACTTGGGTATCAAGCAAAGCCATATCGATGTATTGCCCACACCCACTGCGGTAGCGTTCAGCGACTGCGGCCAGTATCGCCACACTGGCATACATGCCGGTCATCAAATCGGCGATCGCTACACCGGCTTTTTGTGGACCACCACCGGGGCGGTCGTCACGTTCACCGGTGATGCTCATTAAGCCTCCCATACCTTGCACCATGAAGTCATAGCCGGCGCGTTCGTGCAGCGGGCCGGTTTGACCAAAGCCTGTGATCGAACAGTAGATTAATCGCGGGTTGATGGCGGATAGCGATTCGTAATCGAGGTGATAGCGTTTGAGATCACCCACTTTGTAGTTCTCGAGCAAGATGTCGCTATGGCGTGCGAGGTCTTTGATTAAGGCTTGGCCCTGCGGTTTGGCAATGTCTAGGGTGATAGATTGTTTGCCCCGATTGGCGCACAGGTAATAGGCGGACTCGGTGGTGTCTTGGCCTTTGGCATCTTTGAGAAAGGGCGGCCCCCATGCGCGGGTGTCATCGCCGCGACCGGGACGCTCGACCTTGATGACCTCAGCGCCTAAGTCGGCTAATACCTGACCACACCACGGGCCGGCAAGGATGCGACTTAAATCGAGCACCCGCATCCCGCTGAGTGGTTTGGCGGTGCTAGTGGGCGCACTCATGACTGGGTGCTTGGTGCTTTGACTAGAGTGTAGACAGCAGTGTGATCGGTGCCAGCAGGCAGCTCTTGTTCGGCGGCATTCCAGAACGCGGCACAGTGGCGGGCTAAGTCGGCTTGGGTGCCAGTGGTTTCAATGACTTCGAGAGCGGTGCGCACATCTTTGGCCATGAGACTAGTTGCGAAGCCGGCGCCAAATACGCCATTTAACATTTGTTGCTTTACTTTGTTTTTAGTGGTGTTGTTCATGCCACTGGAGGCGTTGATGATGTCGGTGGCGATGGCTGGATCGATCCCAAACCGCTCGGCTGCAATCAAGGCCTCGCAGGCGGCCACAAGGCCTGCGGCCGAGACATAGTTGTTGAGCGCCTTCATGGCGTGACCCGCACCAAGCGGGCCCACATGAAACAGTTGGCTACCCATTACGCTCAGTAAGCCTTGCACTTGCCGATAAATCGCTGGGTCACCGCCCACCATAATCGCCAGCGAGGCGGCAACCGCACCTTTCACCCCTCCCGAGACTGGCGCATCGATGAAGGGATGGCCACGCACGGCTAAACGCTCACCGAGCTCGCGGGTGCCGACGGAGGAGGACGAGCTCATATCAATGACTACGGTCTGCGGGGCAGCGTGCTCGAGCAAGCAGTCTTGATAGCTGTCGTTGACACCACACAGTGCTTGGCGCACTGCATGGCCATCGGGCACCATGGTGATGATGACTTGCGCGAGTTTGCCTGCAGCGCTCAGACTAGGCGCTATGGTGACTTGTGGGTTGTTGCTAAACGGTGCCGTGCGGCTTGTGGCCAGATCGTAGATCACAACCCGGTAGCCACCGGCACAGAGGTGATTGACCATCGGGGTGCCCATGGCACCGATGCCCACAAAACCAATCACGTGGGTGGCGGGAGTAATTGCTGATTGCATAGTGAGGCTCGCTCTTGTTGAAGTGTTAGGTGATGGCAGCACTGAACTGCTCAGGAGGTCATTGAAAAGTTCAGCTTAAAAAGTCAGTTAAAAAAATTAAAAAATTAAAAAAATAATTAAATCAATATGTTACATGTATTTAGGCCATGGCGAGCGCGCTGCCTAAGCCTTCGCGCTGGGCGATGGCGAGGAGCGCGATCCCGACGTAGAGGTCTTGAATCCCCATGCCATGGGATTGGTACAAGGTGATGTCTTCTGACTTGGCGCGGCCCGGCGCGCGCCCAACCATAATGTCACCAATCTCGGTGAGTGCCTCCCAGTGCAATTGGCCTTGTTCGATTGCCGGTAGTAAGTCACCGCATTCGTTGCGCGCAGTAGCCTTGGAGTCGACGCTAATAAGGGCTGCGCGGGCAATGGTTTTACTGTCGATTTCACGCCGATCTAGGGCGTTAGAGCCGGCGGCGTTGATGTGCTGACCGGGCTCGAGCCAATCGCCATCGATCACCGGAGTGACCGAGCGGGTAATGACATTGACGATGTGAGCGCCCGCAAGGGCGGCAGGCCCAGACTCTGCAGGCATGACCGGAATCCCCAATTGTGCGCTCATCTTGGCACACCAAGCTTCGAGTTTGTCGCGGCTACGTGCATAAACCCTCGCCTCACGTATAGGCAATGCGGTGCAGACTGCTTCGAGTTGTCCCATGCCTTGGTAGCCCGCACCAATCTGCCCCAGAATGCTCGCACCTGGGTTAGCTAAGGTGCGGCTCGCAATACCAGTGGCAGCACCGGTGCGAATCATCCCTAACCAACCGGATTCGATAATGGCAGCTAACTGCCCGCTATGCATATCGATGAGATGTAGATAAGAGGAGCTGCCCCCTTTACCAGTGTAGTAATACTTAAAGCCGATATAGCCCAACTCGGGGGCGGCGGCTTGCAGAACGTGTTGAATGCCTGCAGGCGTTTGGGTGCGCGCGCGCGGGATGTCGATTGCTGACTTGACCGCGCGATCGCGCAGCGCCCGCTCCACCAATGTTAAGGCCATTGGCATGGTCAGCATTTGCTGGATCGTGGCGGTGTTGAGATACAAGGGCATGAACGCGAAATCCTTGGGTAACTTGTTCAATGTATTAATTAATGTTGACGAACGATTTGGTTGTTTTGTGCGTGTTCAACTGCATGTTGAATCAACGCTGTATTAACGTTAATTAAGGTTTTTTATGTTTATTTATGTTGATTAATATTTACTGAGGTTTATGAAGGTTTATGAAGGTTTATGGGCTTTCTTGGCCTCGGCTCGAATTGCGCTCAAGGTGGTGCGGGGGGTAATGGCTTCGGGATCTACGCGCAGCTCAATCAATGCACTGGTTTTGGCAGCTAGGGCACGGCTTAAGGCGCTCGCAAAATCGGCAGTATCGTCAACGACTTCGCCGTGCAGGCCGTAGGCGCGAGCAAGCGCTGCGAAGTCGGGGTTCTTTAGTTGGGTGCCGCTCACCCGGCCTGGGTAGTTGCGCTCTTGGTGCATACGGATTGTGCCGTACATACCATTGTTGACCACAATAAATAAAACTTTGACGTCGTACTGAGCGGCGGTTGCAAGCTCTTGGCCGTGCATTAAAAAGCAACCGTCGCCAGAGAACGACACCACAGTGCGTTTGGGGTGGGTAATTTTGGCAGCGACTCCTGAAGGCACGCCATAGCCCATCGCACCGCTAGTGGGGGCGAGTTGGGTGCGAAACCCTGTGTAGCGATAAAACCGATGTACCCAGATGGCGTAATTGCCTGCACCATTGGTCACAATAGTATCGGCAGGTAGGGTGTCGCGCAGATGGGCGATGACTTCGCTCAAATTGAGTCTGCCAGGCACGGTCACGGGCTTCTGCCAAGCAACGAGGTCAGCTCGCGCCGCTGCTGTCCACTCGTCCCAAGAGGGTTTTACGGGAGCCAAGCGTTTGGCTGCTGCAGCAAATTCAGGCATGCCACTGTTGATCAGCAGTTCACCTTGATAGACCCGTCCTAGTTCTTCGGCGCCAGCGTGTACGTGCACTAGTTTTTGAGCAGGGCGGGGAATCTCAAAGAGCGTGTAGTTTACGGTAGTCCACTCGCCTAAGCGTGCGCCCACCACCAGTAATAGGTCTGCTGCTTTGAGGCGATCGGAGAGTTGAGGGTTCAAGCCCACAGCCACATCACCGATGTAATGCGGGTCGCGATTGTCGATTAAATCTTGGCAGCGAAATGAGGCTGCGACCGGTAAATTAAAAGCACGCGCAAAACTCAAAATATCATCACATGCTTGTTTATTCCAGCCGCCACCACCCAACATCATCAATGGGCGTTGCGCTTTGCCCAAAAGGTCGCGCAGCTTATGCATATCGAACTCACCAGGGTTAGCGGCAACACGTTGATAGTGTTGGGCGTTGCTCGGTGGTGCCATGTCGAGCTGCATGTCCTCGGGCAGGGCTAACACGACTGGGCCGGGCCGTCCCGAGGTGGCTAAGTGAAAAGCATGGCTGATGTATTCTGCGACGCGATCGGCACGATCAATCTGTGCCACCCATTTACACATCGGGCCATACATACGGCGATAGTCAATTTCTTGGAAGGCTTCACGCTCAACTACATCGTTGCCGACTTGTCCGATAAATAAAATCAGGGGTGTGGAGTCTTGAAATGCGGTATGGACACCCACAGAGGCATTGGTCGCACCAGGTCCGCGCGTTACAAAAGCAATACCCGGTTGACCTGTAAGTTTGCCGTAGGCGTCAGCCATATTGGTGACACCGCCTTCTTGGCGGCAGATGATAAACTTGAATTCTTCTTCACGCTCGTGAATGGCATCGAGAACCGCGAGATAGGACTCGCCGGGTACCCCAAACGCCAGTTGAGCACCATGAGTGATGAGGGAGTCGATCAGAATTTGGGCGCCAGTTTGCATTAATGGGCGGGTGCTTTGCTTGGTGGTCATGTGCGGGTCCTGTGCGGTATGTTCTAGGGTTGCAGTCAACTGTAATTGTCCTTAGCAGTCGTAACCTCGGATAGTAAGGCTGAACGCCTATCCTGTTCAACTGGCCGTTGATCGTTATACTGGCGGCTGTGGTAATAAATGAACTTTATTGACCGTATATTGACCGTGTATTTGGCGCTTACGCTGGTTTGCCAATTTCATTAGCGAAGGATGAACATGCATGAATTCATAAAATGGACTGCCACTGAGGCGGTTGCCCATTTGCGCCAAGGCGATGTCACGCCCTTGGAGTTGATTGATGCTGCAGAAACCCAGATTGCGCAGACTAATCCACAGATTAATGCCTTAGTCACCTTATGCATGACACGCGCACGCGAGCGTGCACAAGTGCTGATGCGTGAGCGCAAACACGACTCGCACAGTGGCGGTCTATTGTGTGGTTTACCGATTGCGGTGAAAGACAACACCGATGTCGAAGGTGTACGCACCACCCATGGCTCGCAAGTGTATGCCGACCGGATTGCGCCCAGTTCAGACCTGGTGGTGCAACGCCTAGAGGCGCATGGGGCGCTGGTGGTGGCTAAAGCCAACTTGCCTGAATTTGCCGCGGGCGGTAATACATTCAATGATGTGTTTGGTGCGACACGTAATCCGTGGGATTTACGTATGAGTGCCAGCGGATCGTCTGGTGGGAGTGCCGCTGCACTGGCAGCCGGCCAGGTATGGTTGGCTACCGGTAGTGATTTTGGTGGCAGCATTCGTACACCAGCAGCGTTTTGTTCAGTCAGTGGTTTGCGCCCCAGTCCTGGGCGGGTGCCGCGTATTCAAAAGCAAGCATTTAATCCGCTGGCGGTTGAAGGTCCTATGGGCCGCACGGTGGCTGATGTGGCCTTGATGTTTGATGCCGAAGCCGGCTTTGATCGGCGCGACCCCTTGAGCACCCAAGAGCAGTTACCAAGTTTTGTGGAATGTGCGCGGCAAGCCGAGCGCCCTCTGCGGGTGGCGTTGAGTGTGGATCTAGGGGTTGCCCCAGTTGTAGATGCGGGTGTGCGCACAGCTATCGCGCAAGTGGGCGAGCGCTTAGCGGCTGATGGCATTGTAGTGGAATGGGCGCATCCTGACTTGCGTGATGCCATGCGGCATTTCTTAACCTTGCGCGGTGCTTTGTTTATCTCGCGCGCAGGTCCGTTGCTTGCAGAGTATCGTCATTTGTTGAAGCCAGAAATTATTGCCAATGCGGAGTATGGTTTGCAATTGACACTTACCGAAGTCATTGCCGCCGAAATAGCGCAAGGTGAGATTGTGCGAGCGATGGCTCAATTTTTACAAGACTATGATGTGCTGATTTGTCCGGCCACGCTGTGTCCACCGTTCCCTGTAGAGACTCGCTACCCTGAGCAGTGGGATGGGGTGTCATTGGCAGGTTATATGGACTGGTTAGCGCTGACTTGTGCGGTGACTATGACTGCTTGTCCGGTGATGGCATTGCCTGCAGGATTCACACCTGGTGGAGTCGCCAGTGCCGGACTGCCTTTTGGCGTGCAAGTGATTGGTCAGCCGCGTGGAGAGGCGCAATTGTTCCGTCATGCTGCTTATTTGGAACAGTGTTTTGGCGTAGCGCAGATGACTCCAGTGATGCCTCAATAGTAAAATCAATCGTTCAATCAGTAGTTAACTCAATAGTCAACACGATCGCTAATCCAACTGCGATGAGCACATAGCCTATGAAAAGAGTGCACAGTGCACAACTCTCCGGCGCGCTGAATACGGGTGTCGCACGACGTGAGGTATGGGCGTGGGCAATGTATGACTTTGCTAACTCGGGTTATACCACGGTCATTATTACCGCCGTGTTCAGCATGTATTTTGTGGCGGAGGTCTGTCAACACGCCGCTTGGGCAACGCTGGCATGGACCACAGCATTGGCAATCTCGTATGCCTTGATCATGGTGACCGCTCCGCTCTTAGGCGTGTGGGCAGATGCGCGTGCTGGTAAAAAACGTGCACTAGTGGTGACGACTCTCGGTTGTGTGTTAATGACTGCAGCCCTAGCCTTTGTAGGGCGGGGTGATGTCGCGCTCGCGATGGTATTGATCGTGTGCTCTAACTATTGCTTTGGTACGGGTGAGAATGTGATTGCTGCATTTCTGCCAGAGTTGGCGCGCCCTGAGGCTGTCGGCCGAGTCTCGGGCTGGGGTTGGAGTCTGGGTTATTGCGGCGGCTTGGTGGCCTTGGGCTTAGTGTTGGCTTATGTCAGTTATGCCCAAGCATTGCAGCAGGCAATGACCACGATTGTACCGGTCGCTGTGTTAATCACAGCAGGATTATTTTTAATCGCTGCATTGCCGACATTCTATTGGCTGCGTGAGCGCGCGCAGCCGCATCATCGCGGCATCATCTGGCGAGCGGTTGCAAGCGATGTGTTACGGAGCATTGGTCAGTTAAAAACCTATCCTGATTTGCAGCGATTTTTATGGAGCTTGCTATGCTATCAGGCAGGCATTCAAACCGTGATTGCATTGGCTGCAATTTACGCGCAACAAGTGATGGGTTTTGATACGCAGCAAACGATTACCTTAGTGTTGGTGGTGAATATCACGGCGGCGTTTGGTGCGTTTGGCTTAGGCTATGTGCAAGACTGGCTGGGGCATCGCTACACCATCCTATTGACTTTGGTTGCTTGGCTGCTCACAGTTGTGCTGGCCAGTCAAAGTCGTAGCGTAGCGCTATTTTGGGTGGTGGCAAATTTAGTGGGATTAGGTTTGGGTTCGAGTCAATCCGCAGGCCGCGCATTAGTGGCGTATCTAAGCCCGGCGGGGCGCCAAGCGGAATTTTTTGGTTTGTGGGGCTTGGCGATGAAAGCATCTGCGATGATCGGCCCTCTGGGTTACGGTGTAGTGGCTTGGCTCTCGGGTGGAGATCATCGTTTAGCGATGATGATTACTGGGCTGTATTTTATCGCCGGTATTGTGTTGGTGTGGAGGGTTGATGTGAATCGAGGACGCGAACGGGCGTTGGCGTGAAGTGATGTGGATGAGTGCGCGTGGTGTTAGGGGTTAGGCGTTAGGGGTTAGGGTGGCAGCTGTATTGTCACATTGTTAAGCCTTACTCACTCCCGCCTGCATCAGCGCGTCAATCTCTTCGTTGCTGTAGCCGACTTCGCGTAATAACTCTGTGCTGTGTTCGCCTAAGCGGGGTGCAGGGCGGTGTGGCATTTCTCCGGCTGCAGGCCAGTGGCTGGCTAGGGTCATCTCGCGCAGATAGCCTTCACTAGGGTGTTGGTGGTGGCTGAAGAATCCGGTTTGTGCCAGGTGTGGGTCGTTGATTAAATCTTCTAGGGTTTTCATGGCGGCAGAGGGGATGTCGGCTTCGCGCAGGGCTACTTCCCACTCTGCGGTAGTCCTCAGTTTGAGTTGCTCTGCTGCAAATGCATAGACCTGCGCAATATTGCGCGAGCGTGCTTCGTGGCTGCTAAAGCGCGGGTCGCTGGTAAAGACGTCTTCCTGACCAATGAGTCTGAAGAACGCGCGCCAGTGCTTGTCGTTATAAATCAGCACGCATATATAGCCATCACGAGTCTCATAGGGGGCTCGAAACGGGGCGAGCATACGGGCGTAGCCAAGCTCACCTTCTGGTGGGTCGAACGTGAAGCCGCCCATGTGATCGGCGAGCACGAGTTGGGTAACAGTTTCAAACATAGGCACTTCAACGGATTGGCCACGACCAGTGCGACTACGGGCAAAGAGGGCCGTGGTCACGGCGTTGACCGCAGCCAGACCTGTGATGCGATCAGCAATTGCCAGCGGTGCATAGCGTGGGCTAGAGGCGCCGGCTTGGTGAAACAGGGCGGGCATTGCGGACATGCCTTGAATTAAATCGTCATAGGCCGGTTGTGCGGCGTAGGGGCCGCGTTGACCAAAGCCATAGGCGCCCACGTAGATGATCTCGGGGTTAATCGCCGCGACTTCGTCATAGGATAGTTTGAGGCGTGCCATGGCTTGTGGCCGCACGTTGTAGATTAAGACGTCAGCGCTTTTGATTAAACGGCTAAGCGCTTGATAGCCCTCAGCGGTTTTAAGGTCGAGTACGATGGAGCGTTTGTTACGGTTGTGATGCAAAAAAATATGACCCATCGCTGGGTTTTTCATGGGCGCGATATGGCGCAAGATGTCGCCATCTGGCGGTTCAACTTTGACGATGTCCGCCCCTAAGTCACCCAGCAACTGGGTGGCAAAGGGCCCCATCACTACAGAGGTGAGGTCGATGATACGCACACCGTCGAGCGGTTGATTGTTATTGTTCGTTGAGGTGCTGGCGTTAGTGCTTGTTGATATGGTCACGGAGTATGTTCCTCGATCAAAATTCTTTTTTGATGCGTCCTAGGTGGCTTAGGCCTTAGTGCGCAGTCGGGGTGTTAAAAATTGCCGGATGTCAGCAATTTCTGCAGGGCATACTGAGTGTGGCATTGGATATTCGTGCCATTGAATTGGGTAGCCGGCAGCTTGGAGTGCCTGGTACGTGCCTTGTCCCATGGTGTAGGGTACGACGGGGTCTTGGGTGCCGTGGGCGATAAAAATAGCGGTGTGCAGATTGGCTGCTGCGGCCTCTTGCGGCAAGGTCTCAGCCAGTGGCAGGTAAGTCGACAGCGCCATAATGCCACCCAGTGTTTCGGGATAGCGTAGTCCGGTATAGAGGGCGATGGCGCCGCCTTGAGAGAAGCCCGCTAAAATGATGTTGGTGTAGGCAATACCGCGGGCGTGTTCTTGGGCAATTAAGTCATTGATTTGCAATTGGGAGACGCGAACCCCTGCAGCATCCGCTCTGCGAGTGTTGCCTTCGAGGTCGCCAAAGGTGATGTCATACCAAGCGCGCATGACGTAGCCGTTGTTGATGGTGACCGGGCGCTTGGGGGCGTGGGGGAAAATAAAGCGTACTGGCGCTAAGCCATCGAGACCAAGCTCATCAGCAATAGGAACAAAGTCGTTGCCATCGGCGCCGAGTCCATGCATCCAGATGATTGCGTGGGCGGGGTTGTTGCCGGTTTCGATTTCGATGCAGTCTAGGGTATTGGTCATGATGGGGGCTATCTTTAGATTGTTTGAAGGGGATGATTTCAGAGTTTGTTTCACTTAAAAGAGGCGATGTAATGAGTGCGCTTTATGTTTTAGTGCTGAGTTGTATGTAATAGGTGCCTGTAGTCAATGGGTGTGATGTGGTAGCGCTGAGTACATCGGCATGCGGCAGTGATGGTATTGAATGGAATTTAAAAAACTGTTTATTTTCAAATATTTATATATTTTTTTGGGGTTCGGCTGGTATGGGGCGTTGGGCTGATTTAGGACGAAACGCGCGCACGACGCTATCGTGAGTTTCGATATACGGGCCACCGATTAAGTCTATGCAGTAAGGCACTGCGGCAAATATGCCAGGCACTTCGGTCTTACCGCTGGCATCCTTGAGGCCTTCTAGAGTCTCACGGATGGCTTTGGGTTGGCCAGGTAAGTTGATGATGAGCGCTTGCTTACGAATGACTGCAACTTGGCGCGAGAGTATTGCAGTGGGCACAAAGCGCAAGCTCACTTGGCGCATTTGTTCGCCAAAGCCGGGCATAACGCGGTCCGCAATCGCCAACGTAGCCTCGGGGGTAACGTCCCGCAGGGCGGGGCCTGTGCCGCCGGTAGTGAGCACCAGGTCACAGCCGACGGTGTCGACTAATTCGATTAGGGTGGCACTGATTCCGGATTCGTCGTCTGGGATCAGCCGCTCTACAGCTTGCCAGGTCGGTTGTGCGATGGCGCTGGCTAGCCAGTCGCGCAGCGCCGGTAGCCCGGCATCGGTATAGACGCCGCTACTGGCGCGGTCGCTGATGGAGACGAGTCCGATCTTGAATGTGTGGGGAGTAGTCATCGTGTGATTATAGTTTTAGCGTTTGGACCTGGGTGCGAGGCTAGCGTTCGCAGCAGCGTTTGGGATGTTCTCTGAAGATTCAGTAGGGTTGTGGTTTGCTGGGTCGACCTCGGGGATAGGTGCTTCGTGGGCTCGCACCAGTTCGCGGATCAATTGAAACAAGGCGCGAAAGTTCTTCGGCGGCTTGCCGTTGGTGCGCTCATAGGCGGTGTTGCGGATGAGTAGCCGTAGTTGCTGAATGTTGGTGCCAGGATAGGTGTCAATAAACTCGGCGAGTGCGGCCGGTTCGTTGAGCAGGCGGTCGCGCCAGTGCTCCATGCGGTGTAAGCGTGCGGTATGTTCGGCGGAGACCGAGCGCCAGCCGTCAAGTTGGTGGCGGATAGGGGCGGGGTCGACATAGCGCATGAGTTTGCCGATATATTGTAATTGTCGGCGTTGGGCCTCAAAGGTGCGCAGGCGCCGCGCTTCGCTGACCGCGTCGCGTAGCGATTCAGGTAGTGGGATGCTGGCCAGTTGGTGGTCATTTAAGGCGATGAGCTCTGCGCCAATGGCTTGGAGTGCGTCCATCTCTTGCTTGCGCTGGGTTTTGCTGGGGGGGAGGGTGTCTGCAGTGTCTTCCACGATAGTCTAGTTTGATTTTGAAGCTGTTATGATAACGCCCTTTCAGGTGAATGCAGTGAACTGCGTATGCAGATCGTGTAAATTGCTGATCCCAGAGATATTTAAATTGGGGCGGGGGCTAGCTTCCTGAATAGAGCGCAGAGGCTGGTTCTGAGCCTCAGCCCTAGCCGCAGTACGGCTGTGAATGGTTTGTTGATTTTGTAATGGGTTTGGGCTGCAGCTTTGTTTATAGATGGATTACTGTTAAAGGATTGTTGATTTCAATATGGCCACTCAACCGTTTTCGTACGATCAGGCGACACTTTCTGAATTAGTCAGTGATGCTTTGCAATATGCTAAGACACGCGGCGCCAGCAGCGCGGATGCCGAGGTCAGCGAGGGTTTCGGCCAAACCGTGACCGCGCGCCAGGGCGAGGTCGAGACTATTGAATATAACCGCGATAAAGGTATTGGTGTGACTGTGTATCTGGGGACCCAGCGTGGTCATGCAAGTAGTTCGGATTTCTCGCCCAAGGCGCTGCGCGACACGGTCGATGCCGCTTTGGCGATTGCCCGTTATACGGCACAGGATCCCTGTGCTGGTTTGGCTGATCCCGAGCGTTTGGCCCGCGACTGCCCCGATTTGGATTTGATGCATCACTGGGATTTACCCGTTGAGCAGGCGATTGAGATGGCATTGCGTTGTGAGGCGGCAGGCTTTGCGGCTGACTCAAGGATTAGTAATTCAGAGGGGGCGTCGGTATCCACGCAACAGTCGCATTTCATTTATGGCAACACCAATGGTTTTTTGTCGGGTTACGCCAGCTCACGCCATAGTTTGTGGTGTGCTTTGATTGCCGGTACTGGCGATGGCATGCAGCGTGATGATTGGTATGACACGGCGCGTGATGCACAGACTTTGTCTAGTCCTGAGTTAGTAGGCGCGCGTGCCGGTCAGCGCGCTGTTGCACGTTTGAATGCGCGTCAGGTCGATACCGCCCAAGTGCCTGTGATGTTTGAGTCGGGGATTGCCTCGAGTTTGATGGGACATTTTGTTGGTGCAATCTCGGGTGGTAGCTTGTATCGTAAGTCGTCGTTTTTACCGGATAGTCTGGGTCAGACGGTTTTTGCGTCGTGCGTACAGATGGTTGATGACCCATCAATTCCCAGGGCTTTAGCCAGCAGTCCGTTTGATCAAGAAGGGGTGACCACAGAGCGGCGCCAGATTGTGCAAGATGGTGTAGTGCAGAGTTACTTCTTGGGTAGTTATTCAGCGCGTAAATTAGGTATGCGCTCTACCGGTAATGCTGGTGGTAATCACAATTTGATGATGCAAGATACGGGGGATGATTTTGATGGCCTGTTGCGCAAGATGGGCACCGGCTTATTGGTGACCGAGCTCATGGGGCAGGGCGTGAATGCGGTGACTGGTGATTATTCGCGTGGCGCCGCTGGGTTTTGGGTGGAAAACGGTGTTTTAGCGTATCCGGTGCAAGAGATTACGATTGCCGGCAATTTAAAAGAGATGTATCGCCAAATCATCGGTATTGGTAACGATGTCTGTAGGCGCGGTTCGCGCCAGTGCGGCTCGATCTTAATTGCGAATATGACTTTGGCGGGTAGTTAAGGGCTTGGCGTGATTTAGGGTGGTTTGGGGTGGTTTAGGTTGGTTTAGGGTGGTGTAGGGCGACTTGGAGTGGATTGGAGTAGGTTGCCCTTCAATATTAAATAGTTTAATAAATTCAAGTAGTTAAGTATAAATTCGACGTGTTGGAGGCATCATGGAAAGAAGACGATTTTTACGTCATGCAGGTCTGGGTCTGGCAACCGGTGCGGTGGCAGCACCCGCTATTGTCTCGGCGCAACCGACCATTCAGTGGCGCTTAGCCTCTAGTTTTCCGAAAACATTAGACACCTTGTATGGCGCAGCCGAGTTGCTCGCAAAGCGGGTCGCTGAGGCGACCGAGGGGCGTTTTCAGATTCGGGTGTTTGCAGCCGGTGAGATTGTGCCGGGCTTGCAGGTGCTAGACGCGGTACAGAATGGCACGGTGCAGTGCGGCCACACGGCGCCTTATTACTACGTGGGTAAAGATCCAGCGTTTGCGTTTGCCACAGCAGTGCCGTTTGGTTTGAATGCGCGTCAGCAAAATGCCTGGATGTATGCCGGTGGTGGGCTAGATGCGGTGGCAGCCTTGTTTAAAGACTATGGCTGCGTGCAGTTTCCGGCGGGTAATACGGGCGTCCAGATGGGTGGCTGGTATCGTAAAGAAATCAAGAGCTTAGCTGATCTAAAGGGGCTTAAGATGCGGGTCAGCGGCATGGCTGGCCAAGTCTTGGCGCGGCTGGGTGTGGTTGGTCAGCAGATTGCCGGTAATGAAATTTATCAAGCGCTAGAGCGTGGCACTATCGATGCCGCGGAGTGGGTAGGCCCTTATGATGATGAGAAGTTGGGCTTTCAGAAGGTGGCCAAGTATTACTATTACCCGGGTTGGTGGGAGGGTGGCCCTCAGCTCTCCACGATTGTGAACTTGCAGCAGTGGGAGGCTTTGCCCAAGCACTACCAGGCCATTTTCGAGGCGGCATGTGCGGAGTCGAATATACAGATGTTGGCGCGCTATGACGCTAAGAACCCCGAAGCGCTCAGGCGTTTAGTCAATAACGGCACGCAGTTGCGGCCATTCCCCAGGCCTATTTTGGAGGCAGCACAAAAAGCGGCCTTCGAGATCTACGACGAGGCGGCTGCTAAGAGTGCGCACTTTAAGCGCATCTACGGGCCTTGGTTAAAATTCCGCAATGATCAGTTTTTGTGGTTCCGCACCGCTGAGATGAGCTATGACCATTTTGCCTACACTAGCCCTATTCCTAAAGCGGGCGTTAAAAAGCCTTAATGAGTGAGCTCTAATGCGCAGCCGGAACTCTGAGGCCCTAGAGAGCGGATTGTTCTAAAGCTCGCTTGAGCCCTACTAAAGCCCCACTAAAACTCAATAGCGTCAAGGAGTTATCGCTAAGTCTTGGGAGACTGGTTTTGTCCATTGGGTCTGCAGCCGATTACCGGTAAAATAGTCTGATGAATTGCCACTTATTGATTGATCGATTGCCTCGTCCTGGCCACCCCGTATTTGGGGCGGCGCGGTGCCCGCGATGACTGTGACTGAACAGCCGCCACAAGAGTCTGCCGCTGAGGTGCATTCGCACCCTAAGGTCTATGGCCAATTAATGCTCGAGTTGCCGCAGGATTTGTATATCCCGCCCGATGCCCTAGAGGTTTTTTTAGAGCAGTTTGAAGGTCCACTTGATTTGCTGTTGTATTTGATTCGTAAGGAGAATATCAGTGTTCTCGATATTCCCATGGCGAAATTAACAGCGCAGTATTTGGTGTATGTCGAGATGATGCGCTCGCAGCAATTGGAGCTTGCCGCTGAGTATTTGTTAATGGCAGCGATGATGATCGAGATTAAGTCGCGGATGTTGTTGCCGCGGCCTCGGGCAAATGACCTCGAGGAGGACCCGCGAGCGGAGTTGGTGCGGCGCTTGATGGAATACGAGCAGATGAAGTTGGCTGCGCAACGTCTCAATGAAGTGCCGCAAGCAGGTCGAGACTTCTCGATTGTGCAGGTCGTGTTTGAGCGTGAGTCGATGTTATATCTGCCCAATGTGAATATCGAAGATTTACGCCAGGCATGGATGACGATTCTGCAACGTGCAACGCGCACCCAAGCGCATCGCATTACCCGCGAGGAGCTCTCGGTGCGAGCAAACATGAGCCGTATTTTGCGCTTGCTGCAAACCAAAGACTATTTTGATTTTAAAGATATTTTCGAGGTCGACTTGGGCGTGCCCGGGTTGGTCGTGTCATTCTTGGCGATGTTGGAGTTAGCCAAGGAGACCTTAATTGAAATTAGCCAAGAACAGGCTTATGCCCCTATTTACGTCAAACTCAAAGGCACTGTGTTGCCTGATAGCCTATGAATACTATGGAAGAACAAACTGTGTCCACTGAGTCAGCGCTTGAGGTGCTCGAAACCGAGGGGGCTGCCGTATTGCTTCCGACCGCTGAGTACGAAGCGCTTGCCCCAGTGCTGGATTTATCCAATGTCAAAATGGTGCTAGAGACCGCGTTATTGGTCTCGGCTGAGCCCATGAGCTTGCAAGATATGAAGAAATTATTCGATGAAAAACTCGATAATGAGTTGTTGCGCAAGGTGCTCGAGCAGTTACGCGACGATTGGGATGGGCGCGGTGTGGAGTTGGTGAGTGTGGCCACAGGTTGGCGGTTTCGGACGCGGGTTGAATCGCAGCGATTTCTGGATCGGCTCAGTCCACAAAAACCGCCTAAGTATTCGCGCGCTGTGCTCGAGACTTTAGCCATTATTGCGTATAAGCAGCCGGTAACGCGTGGTGATATTGAGGATATCCGGGGCGTCACGGTCTCGCCAGGTATTCTGAAAGCGCTAGAGGCGCGCGGTTGGATTGATATTGTAGGGCATCGCGAAGTGCCGGGACGGCCAGAGATTTTTGCGACGACTAAATTATTTTTGGATGATTTGAATTTGCGCTCTTTGGAAGAGTTGCCAAGTTTGGCTGATTTGGGTGCGCTCGTTGAACAGGGTGACACCACCGATTTAGTGACTGAGGCTGAAAACCAAGCGCAGGGCGATGCGCAGATGCTTGCCGACACCGCAGCCCTAATTGATGTGGTGGTGGAGCAGGTGCTCGAGCAAGGCCTGGGGGAGGATTGGGAGCAGGATTCGGAACAAGGTCTGGAGCTGCTGGCGGAATCGGATATGGGTTCCATTGCGCACTTAGACGCAGAGCGGGACGCTCATCACCTGTTGGAACCTCCAAATGCTGTGGTGCTTGATGCTGGCACAGCAGTGATGGCGCAATCCGATAGGCAAGAAGAAGCCCAAGTCGAGGCTAAAGATCAAGCCCAAGGTTTTTCGGATGATCAGTCACCAGATGAAGCAGTGTTACCGCCAGGGACGCCCTTACATTAATTAATCATACCGTTTGGGTTGCTTAGATGACCCGACAGGCAAGCGACTTAGTGGACGGCGTTTTAATTATGCTAGGATTTGCTTTGTCGTAATGTAGTCATCGCTAGTGTAGTAGAGTCCTAGCAGTGCAAATAATTGTGGCGCGAGGGATTGTAGGGTTTTGTATGTGCTATAACGGCATTGCTGTAACTGATTGATAATAAAAAAATAATTTTACAACCGATTATCCTATTGCGGGCATTCAAATAAAGCGGATATGCGAAGAATTTCAATCGATTGTGCTGCGCTTGGTTGCGCATTTTTTTTGTCGGGCACGCTGTTTGTGACCTCAGTGCAGGCCTTGTCAATTAATGAGTTAGTGCCGCAACGGCTGCGCGATCCCTTTGGCGGTGATGAGAAAACTGCGCCTAGTCACTTTAAGCGGTGGGAGCCAACGACTGCATTGCCTACCGTCGGTGGTGTTACGCCAGATGAAGGGGCGCAGCTTAGTCATCAGGCATTATCCTTACCGGAACTCACGGAGTTTGCGTTTCGTAATCATCCAAAGACGCGTCAGACTTGGTTATCCGCGCGTGCCGCCGCTGCCGGTGTTGGTGTGGAACAAGCGGATCTATTGCCGCAAATCAGCGCATTGTATGCTGGTAGCCGCAGTCAACAAGTCACCAGTGCGGGTGCTATTGTTGCCCCGCAAAAACGTTATGGTCCGACCTATAGCTTGAGTTATCTGCTGTATGACTTTGGTGTGCGCGACCAGCAAATTGCTGCCACTGAATATCGACTATTAGCGATGAACTTGGCACACAACCGCGCCTTACAAGACGTGCTGTTTCAAGTCGAACAGGCCTACTATCGATTGATTGGCAACGATGCTTTGGTGCAGATCAATGCCCAATCCTTAGCCAATGCCGAGATTGCACTAGAGGCTGCGCGTAAACGGCAAGAGTCGGGTCTGGCCACGGTCGCCGATGTATATCGTGCAGATACCCTGGTGGCGCAAGCACACTTGAATCTCACGCGCAGTCGTGGCGAGCTTGAAAAATCACGGGGTCAATTAGCGTTTGTGGTGGGCTTGCCGGTGAACCGTCGTATTGCGGTGCGCACCCTAGAGGCACCACCACAAAGTACCGAGATCACCACCCAGATTGGTGATTTATTGAATCGTGCCAAGCAAACTCGACCCGACTTGGTTGCGGCAGAAGCGCAAGTGCGCTCGGCCAAAGCAAGTGCATCAGCGGTGGCGCGCGCTGGTCTGCCGACGATTGAATTGGTGGGGGGGGAGAGCTTCTTCGATATTAAAGATAAACCCTCGGTGAAGTCTTGGAGTGTGGGGTTTAATGTCCGGATCCCCATTTTTACCGGATTTAGAGATACCTATAACGCGCGCTTGGCCCAGGCGCAAGCCGATGCGCTTGAGGCTAGTCGTGATGCATTGGTGCGACAAGCTGAGATTGAGGTCTGGCAGGGTTATTACGATTTGACTACGGTAACTAGCAGTATTTCAAGCACCGAGGCACAAGTGCGCTCGGCCGAGCAGACTGCGCAGGCAACGCTTGCGCGCTACCAAGGGGGCTTTGGTAGCATTTTAGATTTAATTACTGCACAACAAGATGAATCGAACGCTCGGGTGCAACGCATCCAATCTTATCTCGAATGGTTTACAACACTCTCACGCTTGCAAATTGCGGTAGGCGCGGGTGACTTACTGAAAACATCAGGTGGTGCAAAATGAAGAGACTCGTCATGCTTAGCGTGTTTATTACAGTTCTTGGTAGTGGCTATTGGGTTTGGCAACAGGGTTTGACGGCACCATGGTTCACGACGACTGCAACCGATAAAGACTCTGGTGGCAATAGTGCTAAAGGTAAAGGCGGCAAAGGAGGTAAGGGGGGTAAGGGCGGGCCTATAACTGTGAAGGCGGTGCGCGCGGTGGCCAAACCGATGCCAGTCTTGATTGATGTGGTGGGTACGGTAGAGCCTGAGCAAAGCGTGCAGGTACGGGCGCAAGTTGGCGGTGTATTGCATACAGTCGCTTTTCGTGAAGGTGATATGGTCAGAGCTGGTCAGATTTTATTTGAGATTGACCCGCGTACCTACAGAGCGCAATACAACCAGGCAGTGGCTGCCCTGGCTCGTGATCGGGCGCAGTTGGACAACGCCATGGCACAGCAGGCTCGCCTCGAGCCATTACTTAAGCGCGAGTTTATTACCCGTCAAGAATATGAAGTGGCGGTGACCTCGACTAAATCTCTAGAGGCGACTGTGCAATCGGGACAAGCTGCGGTTGAACAGACGAAGATTCAGCTCGATTACACGCGAATTGTGGCTCCGATTAGTGGCCGCACAGGTCAGCTTTCAGTCAGAGCTGGCAATTTAGTGGCTACTGCAGGTACAGGCGCTCCCTTGGTAACGATTAACGGCACTGACCCGGTGTTGGTCAGCTTTAGCGTGCCGGAGCGGCAGCTCACTGAGATTCGGCGCTTTCAAAACAGTAAAGATATGCGTATTGAAATTCTACCTGATCGTCTTGGCCCCGCAGTAGCGAATGGTAAGTTGGTCTTCGTGGATAATACTGTGACCACCCAAAGCGGTACCGTATTACTGAAGACACGGGTCAGCAATACCAAAGAGGCGATCTGGCCTGGGCAGTTTGTGAATGTACGGATTGTGCTAACCGTAGAGCCAGAGGCGGTGGTAGTGCCTGAAAACGCAGTCCAACCGGGGCAAGATGGTCCGTTTGTGTATTTGATTGGTGCAGATGACAAAGTTGAAGTGCGACCGGTAAAAATATCGCGGCAAATGGGTGGTGAGGTGGTGATTGCTAGTGGGGTGGTGGCTGGTGATCAGGTGATTAGCGAGATACCGCAGACCTTGCGCACCGGAGCCACGGTAAAGATTGCAGACGGATCTGAAGCCACTAAAAAAAGTGGTAAGGGTAGGGATAAAAATAAGGATAAGAGTAATAGCAAAGAGAACGATGGCGGCGAGCCCAAAGGCGACCCTGGTGATTCAAAGGCCGACCGTAAAAAAGACGCGAAGTCTGCGCCTTAAGCCCGCACAGAACTGCCTTGACTGCCGTCAATATGTTTAGCAAGCTCGTTTAATGCACCTATCGCCTCGGAGGTGATGATGAATATTTCTCGTATTTTTATTGTAAGACCCGTAGCCACGTCAGTACTGGTAGCCGCAATTATCATTTTTGGCATCATGGCCTTCAGGGGCCTGCCGGTCAATGAACTGCCTAATGTAGACTTTCCCACAATCTCGGTCACCGCTGATTTGCCAGGGGCAAATCCGAATATTATGGCCAGTACTGTCGCTACCCCCCTAGAGCGGCAGTTTAGTCAGATCGCGGGTATTGATTCGATGAGCTCAGTGAATACTGCTGGGCGGAGTCGAGTCACTTTGCAATTTAGCCTGGATCGAGATATTGATGCGGCGGCGCAAGATGTGCAGACCGCAATCTCGCAAGCCTTGCGCCGCTTACCGCAAGGGATGGACCCGCCAACATTGCGTAAGGTAAACCCAGCAGATTCACCAATTATTACTTTAGCCCTGACCGCTAAAACATTGCCACTGCCAGCGTTAGATGATTTTGCAGATACCAATATTGCGCAACGCTTCTCGATGGTGTCGGGTGTAGCGCAAGTGCAAATATATGGCTCACAGCGTTATGCGGTGAGAGTCTTACTGAACCCAGATGCAATGGCGAAGCGAGGTTTGGGTTTAGACCGAGTAGTGAGTGCGATTCAAGATGCAAACAGTAATCTACCATCTGGAGTGTTACAAGGGACTGCGCGTGACTTTACCGTGAGGTCTTCTGCAACCTTGCAGCGTGCTGAGAATTTCAATAATTTAATTGTGGCGTATAAAGAAGGGATGCCAGTGCGCCTGTCTGATGTAGGTCAGGCGCTCGACGGGGTTGAGAATGCTAAAGTGAAGAGTTGGCTTAATGATGATCGGACCATCATGTTGGCGATTTTTAGGCAGCCTGGGGCGAATACCGTGGATGTGGCGAAGACTCTGCGGGCGCTATTGCCAGAGATTGAAGCGGCTGCGCCGCCTGGCGTGCGTATTCATGTGGTGAATGATCGTTCTGAATTTATTGAGGACTCGATCAAAGAGGTAGAGTTTCATTTGGTGTTATCGATCGTTTTGGTAGTGCTGGTGATTTTGGTGTTCTTGCGCAATGCACGTTCTACCTTGATTACTGCCCTGATTTTGCCGACATCGATAATTGCCACTTTTGGTGTGATGAGTGCGCTTGGTTATAGCTTGAATAATTTGTCATTGATGGCAATTATTTTAGCGGTTGGTTTTGTGGTTGATGATGCAATCGTCGTTCTCGAAAATATTACCCGTCATATGGAGATGGGTAAGGATCGTATGACCGCAGCAATGGAAGGCTCGCAAGAGATTGGTTTTACCGTATTATCGATGACCATTTCACTGGCGGCTGTATTTATTCCGATTTTATTTATGGAAGGCATGTTGGGGCGCTTGTTTCGAGAGTTTGCGGTAAGTGTTGGTGTGGCGGTGTTGGTCTCGGGTTTGATTTCATTATCGATGACCCCCATGATGTGTAGCTTGATGCTAAAAGCTCATAATGAGAATGCCCAGCATGGCAAAGTTTTTATGTGGTTTGAGCGTTTCTTCGATGCGATGCGTGACGTGTACGGCACTACTTTGCGTTGGACGCTGCGTCATCCAGGCTTGATGATTCTGGTGTCTGTAGTGTTTTTAGTATTGACGGTAGTAATCTATCTGGCGGTCCCGCAGGGCTTTATACCACGTCAAGATGCTGGCATATTTTTTGGTACGGTGCGCGCACCAGAAGGGTTGCCTTTCAATGAATTAGAAAAGCGCCAGGCAAAGGTCACGGCAATTATCGAAAAGAATAAAAATGTGGAGAGCGTATTGTCGACTGCCGGCCAAGGTGCTGGTGGCGTGGTGGGTGGTAATGTTGGTCGAATCATTGTGCGGCTCAAGCCACGAGCAGAGCGCGCAGTTAGTGCAGACCAAATCATCCAAGACCTGCGTAAGTCGTTCACCGGTGGTGCGCAAGGCGTACAAGTATTTATGAACAACTCGCCTGCAATTCGGATTGGTGGTTTGATTAGTACGAGTGATTACCAGCTGGTGCTGCAAGGGTCGAACGAGACGCAGCTCTATGAAACGAGCAAAATCCTAGAAGCCCAGTTGCGTGAGTCTCGGATATTGCAGGATGTTAACTCGAGTCTGGAATTGAGTAATCCAGAAATTCAGATAGATATCCTGCGGGATCGGGCTGCTACCTTGGGGGTGTCGCCTCAGCAAGTAGAAACCGCCCTCTACAACGCATATGGCGGCCGGCGGATAAGCACACTCTATGGCGCAACAGATCAATATAATGTGATGTTAGAGCTAGACCCAAAGTATCAGCGTGATATGAATGCTTTGCGCTCGTTGTTTGTGCAGTCCTCAACAGGACAAATGATTCCTATACATGCGGTCGCTGAAATTAAGATGGGTGTGGGCCCAGTGTCAGTGAGCCATTATGGTCAATTGCTATCGGTCGTTTTGTCATTTAACTTGGCCCCTGGGCAATCAGTGGGAGAGGCGATTGCGCATGTGCGAGAGATTGCGGGTGGAACTATGCCATCAGGCATGACATTTTCGGTGGCTGGTAACGCACAGGCTTTTGAAGAAGCGTTTCGCACGCTGCCGGTATTATTGCTGATTACCATACTAGTCATTTATATGGTGTTGGCAGTTCTCTATGAGAATTATGGGCATCCATTGACGATATTAACAGCGCTACCATTCGCAGGTTTTGGTGCGCTATTGATGCTGTTGATAGCAGGTCAAGAACTCAATGTGTTTAGCTTTGTCGGTATTATCTTGTTGGTGGGATTGGTGAAGAAGAATGGAATTATGATGGTCGACTTCGCGATACAGATGGAGCGAGAGCAAGGCATGAGCCCAGCAGAGGCAATTGTGGAGGCCTCACTGGTGCGTTTTAGACCAATCATGATGACAACCATGGCTGCAATCTTTGCCACGTTACCCTTGGCACTAGGGTCTGGCACTGGATCAGAAATGCGTCAGCCACTTGGCATCGCTGTGGTAGGAGGCTTGGTGTTCTCACAGCTCTTAACGCTCTATATCACGCCAACCTTCTACGTCATTATGAATCGTATCAGTAGAAAAGTGCGAGGGAGCAGAACTAATTTAACGTCAGCTGAAAGGTAAGTCTGATTGCGCGCCGCAGCAAGTGAAGTGTTTTTAGTATTAATTGCTGAAAAGGCTTGCGTTGCAGGGACAGTTCTGGAATAATAGCTGGCTTCGCTGATGAAATGCTTTGCGGGTTGCCAGAATCGCAGAGTGTCAGGGAAGGCTCGAAATGTTGTGATGAATTAGTTTCAGATTTGTGTCAAATAAGTTGACGATGATGAAAATAAGTTGTTATAATGTAAGGCTTGATCGGGCGCGGGGTGGAGCAGTCTGGCAGCTCGTCGGGCTCATAACCCGAAGGTCATAGGTTCAAATCCTATCCCCGCTACCAACGTTCTTTAAAAATTTACAGCCGATAAGTGTGGGCACTTGATCTTGAATGTGCCGCGCAAGGAAACGAGCGCGGAATATCAAGTTATACAGAAGTGCTCGCATGATGGAAATTGATACATACGTCAAGCGAGTGAATACTTTGCAAAAATTAAACTGAAGAGTTTGATTCTGGCTCAGATTGAACGCTGGCGGCATGCCTTACACATGCAAGTCGAACGCGAAAGCGGGGCAACCCGCAAGTAGAGTGGCGAACGGGTGAGTAATACATCGGAACGTATCCAGTAGCGGGGGATAACCTGTCGAAAGATAGGCTAATACCGCATACGATCTACGGATGAAAGCGGGGGATCGCAAGACCTCGCACTATTGGAGCGGCCGATGTCGGATTAGCTAGTTGGTGAGGTAAAAGCTCACCAAGGCGACGATCCGTAGCTGGTCTGAGAGGACGATCAGCCACACTGGAACTGAGACACGGTCCAGACTCCTACGGGAGGCAGCAGTGGGGAATTTTGGACAATGGGCGAAAGCCTGATCCAGCCATGCCGCGTGAGTGAAGAAGGCCTTCGGGTTGTAAAGCTCTTTCGGCGGGGACGAAACGGTTAGGGTTAATAACCCTGACTACTGACGGTACCCGCATAAGAAGCACCGGCTAACTACGTGCCAGCAGCCGCGGTAATACGTAGGGTGCAGGCGTTAATCGGAATTACTGGGCGTAAAGCGTGCGCAGGCGGTTTGTTAAGACAGATGTGAAATCCCCGAGCTTAACTTGGGAATTGCGTTTGTAACTGGCAAGCTAGAGTGTAGCAGAGGGGGGTAGAATTCCACGTGTAGCAGTGAAATGCGTAGATATGTGGAGGAATACCGATGGCGAAGGCAGCCCCCTGGGTTAGCACTGACGCTCATGCACGAAAGCGTGGGGAGCAAACAGGATTAGATACCCTGGTAGTCCACGCCCTAAACTATGTCAACTAGTTGTCGGGGGAGAAATCCTTTGGTAACGAAGCTAACGCGTGAAGTTGACCGCCTGGGGAGTACGGCCGCAAGGTTAAAACTCAAAGAAATTGACGGGGACCCGCACAAGCGGTGGATTATGTGGATTAATTCGATGCAACGCGAAAAACCTTACCTACCCTTGACATGTACGGAATTCCGCAGAGATGTGGAAGTGCTCGAAAGAGAACCGTAACACAGGTGCTGCATGGCTGTCGTCAGCTCGTGTCGTGAGATGTTGGGTTAAGTCCCGCAACGAGCGCAACCCTTGCCATTAGT
>Ga0114958_10000187_pt1 | contig 52602 bp, 67 predicted proteins | sample C_130208_EF_Meta_FD_89577 | JGI IMG/M metagenome (GOLD analysis project Ga0114958, IMG submission 89577) | Freshwater microbial communities from Lake Croche, Canada to study carbon cycling - C_130208_EF_MetaG | ecosystem: Environmental > Aquatic > Freshwater > Lake | place: Lake Croche, Canada... | reverse complement strand
TCCCTTAATGACACCTAAAGGAAGAGCAATTGCACACTGGATGATTTGGAGCGGTCCAGAGAATGATATATTCTGGGTTTGTTTTCAAGATGATACTGGTGAGTGCTGGACTTGGGAGAATGCCGAAATTCGTTCTCGAAAAAACAGAACGCTTAGACGTAACGACATTTCCTTTTTAGAAAAAGATGAGTGATAAATGTTTGAAGTAACGAAAGATAACTACCATACGTTCCTGACATTTCATGGAATGAATCCAGAAGTAGCCGAATACGTTATTGAGATGTATGATGGCTCTACTGGATATAAAACATTTAAGTCGGTTTATCTATGGGTTGAAGCATCAAAATTTGTACTAGGGATTAATAAATGAGCTACTCAGTATTCGATTCAAACAATAAAAAAGATGCTACTAAGGTCAATTGCTTCTTTGATGATGCTCCTACTATTGCACGTTATGACAAGCAAAAGTATCCTTGGATTGAAAAACTCACTGACAAACAGCTTGGTTTTTTTTGGCAACCGTCAGAAGTTGACATCTATAAGGATGCAAAAGACTTTAAGGATTTAACTGTACATGAGCAACATATCTTCACATCAAATCTCAAGCGTCAAATCCTTCTTGACAGCGTGCAAGGTAGAGCCCCAACAATGGCATTTGGACCTATTTGTAGCTTGCCTGAACTCGAAACTTGGATCACTACATGGACTTTCTCAGAGACAATCCACTCCAGAAGCTATACGCATATCATACGAAACATATATTCAAATCCTTCAAAAGTATTTGACGAACTGACTGACATTCCTGAAATTATAGACTGTGCTGGTGATATCAGTAAATATTATGATGAGTTGATTGAATATAATACACAAATGACATATAATTCATCACCAAATAATTATTACAACTTATATCAACACAAGAAAGCACTCTGGCTCGCACTTATGTCGGTCAATATTCTTGAGGGAGTTCGTTTCTATGTATCATTTGCATGTTCATGGGCTTTTGCCGAAGTTAAAAAAATGGAAGGTAATGCAAAGATCATTAAGTTCATTGCACGTGATGAAAACCTTCACCTTGCTGGAACACAGCAGTTACTCAAGGCGCTACAGAAAGAAGATGAAGACTTCTCACGAATTGCAGAAGAAACACGGGATGAATGTATCAAATTATTTACCGATGCTGTTGAACAAGAAAAAGCGTGGGCTGGTTATCTATTCAAAGACGGATCGATGGTTGGTCTCAACGAAGCCTTGCTTTCGGAATATATAGAATGGATTGGTAACAAGCGAATGACTGCTATTGGGTTGCCTACACCTTATAAGGGTGGGTCAAATCCGTTACCATGGACGCAAAAGTGGATTGCTGGGTCTGAAGTTCAGGTTGCTCCACAGGAAACTGAGATTACCAGTTATATAAATGGCGGTATTAAAAAAGATGTAAATGGTGAGACATTTAAGGGGTTTAGTTTATGAAAAAGATTTTATCAAAGGAAAAAATAAATGAAAGATAACGAATTTTTATGTGGAACATGTGAAGCAGAATTTTCACTAATTCATGATGGAATTGATACACCTATGTTTTGCCCATTTTGTGCTGAAAAGTTAAGTTATAATGATCTTGACTTGGGTGAAGATTGGGAAGAAGATGATCAGGATAGGGATCGATAAGAGAATACTAAATATCAGGAATGAGGAGTTCCTGATATGTCTTATGAAAATCCGTGGTTATATGAAAATAAAATATTTGAATCAGATGATATTGACAACTACATTGGGTTTGTATATCTTATAACCAACTTAACTGATAATAAAAAATACATTGGTAAAAAATTATTCGGTACGACAAAAGTTCGTCAAGTGAATAAAAAGAAAAAGAGATATAAAGTAGAATCAAATTGGAAAGATTATTACGGTTCGTCAGAAAATCTCTTGACAGATGTAGATAAATACGGTAAGTTAAATTTTAAGCGTCAGATAATTCGCTTATGTAAAACCAAAGGCGAATGTTCTTATTTCGAAGCTAAAGAACAATTTGCTGTTGACGCTGTAATCGATCCATGCTACTATAATTCTTGGATATCGGTTAGAGTAAGAAGAAATCACTTGAAGATTTAATGCCCACGTGGAGAAATTGGTAAACTCAGGAGACTTAAAATCTCCCGCTTCGGCTTGTCGGTTCGATTCCGACCGTGGGCACCAATTTAATGGAGAATATAATGAGCTATAAAAATGATGTAAAAGAATTTACCCAAAACTTTTCTCTACTTGGATTTGGTATTTGGGGATTAGCACTGGTTTTACTGCCGCTGCTTGGTGTTGTAGGGTATATTTCCTACCTAGCATATTCTTTCTATGCTCCTAAGTATGAGCAAGTTCGCTATGATACATTTAAAGAGAGCCAAACATACAATGATGGTATGCTTCGTGATCTTCAAAATATTCAAATGGAATATACAAAGTCTAATGAAGAGCAAAAGGCTGCTTTGAGAGCTATTGCTTTGCATCGTTTCAGTGTTTACCCTGAAAATAAACTTCCTATCGATCTTCGTAATTTTTATGACAACTTGAAGAAGGGTTATTGATATGTTTAAGTATGTTATGATTGCTGCCGCTGCATTGGTTTTGGCTGGTTGTAATAACCCTAGTTCTGATAAAGTTCAGCGACAACAGCAGGAAGCGATTGCAATGCAAGCTACAATGTCTGTTGGTATGCCTTCTATCACTAACTTCGCAGAAAAGCGACTGCTCAAGGATATTTACGAGCTTCGTGACAAGATGCAGCCAACTTACACCTACCTAGCTGGTGAGCAGTCTGGTGTTATTGGCGAAAAGATTTGTGACTCTCTTGGTTATGGTATTCCCTATGCTACTCAGTACACTAACCCTCAAAAGATTGCATATTCAGACGGTGGTGGTCATGTTGTAACTTTGCCACAAGCCGATCCAAATGGATTGTTCTCTCCTGCTCAGGCAGATGGTACATGGGTCATGTGTAAGGTTCCTAATTCTGATAAAATTATGCCTCAGTTTATTGAACCAAAGGTTATCACTCTAACTTTTCCAAAGGAATCTCGTAAGTAATGGCACACCCCCATAAGAATCGTCCACGTAAGGGGCGTCGTAAGATTGGTTCTAAGAAGCGTCGAGCACGTCGCCAAACTGGTAAAAAGAAGTAAGAAAAGGAGCTACGGCTCCTTTTTTCATATTGACAATTAAATTCTATGTGATATAGTAATTGCAAATAGAGGACATATTATGAAAACTTGTGAACTGATTATTATTCGTGGAATTCCCGGCTCTGGTAAAAGTACGTATGCTGGTGGATGTTATCCACGACACATTAAGCTTGAAGCTGATATGTATTTTATCAATCAAAATGGTGATTATAAATTTGATGGTAAAAAAATCAAGGATGCACATAAGTGGTGTTTTGATACTGCTTGTATTTTTATGAATAATGGTTACAATGTCGTTGTTTCCAATACATTCACTCGCATTTCTGAAATGCAAAAATATATTGACCATGCAAACTCTCTTGACATTTTGGTAAATGTGATTAGAATGAATAATGAGTTTGGATCGATTCATAATGTTCCTGATGAAATAATTCAGAATATGAAAACTCGGTTTGAAGATTACCCTGATGAAATCAAAGTGAAAATGTAACAAACAAAGTTATTTAAATGAGGATATGTGATGACTGATAAGACATTCACGTTTACCATCGAACAAATCAAAGATATCTATCGTGCTGGTATTCGGCGTGGTGGAGATGAACAGTCTGCTTATGATTGGGGTTGCAGTCCATCTGGTAAAGAGTTTGATGAATGTGTTTGCGTCATTGAAGATATCGTAAATCAAGGTATCAAACTTGGTGAAGAAGGCGCTCGTTATACCAGTTATGATACTATTGAATCTTGGTTCAAGGAGAAAAGTGATGACTGATATTATCGAACGACTTGAAAAACTGGTTGGTATTCATATTGGTGATGCAGACATTGATAATGATCTGTTGGATGCTATTGCTGATATCAAACAACTGCGTGAAGAGATTATAGAGTTGAAAACTAGCTGCACAACCTTTATACTAGACCTTGGTAAGGCAATCGACGAAAAGGTTGAGCTTCGAGAAGAGATTGAGCGTCTTCAGTGGGAAATGGCAGCAACTAAAGCTGATCATCAAGAAGAGATTGAGCGTTTAGAGTGGATCATTCGGCATTAACTCATGAAAGGAACTAAGTGATGACTAAGAAAACTGTATATAAGTGGGGGCCGTTTACTGGTGATCCCCTTTCCATTGAAGGCCGTGTTGTACATGTAGGGTATCAAGGTGAGCATAATGTCTATGTATGGACAGAGGTTGAACTTGATAATGATATTATATATAATAAACGCTATGTGAATATCTATGGTACTGGACAGCATTATACTGGTCAGCATCTAGGTACTGTTGTTATGCCATCAGGTTTGGTTTGGCATATTGTGGAGGAAATGTGATGAAAATTTTATTTCCGATTATTCTAGGTGCCACATACGGAGGACTTTGTAGTTACGTTATATCGGCTCCGTATGTTTACCCGGTTGTTATAGCAGGTGCTATTGCTATTGGTTACTTCAGCGATAAACTTTACGATATTTTGTTTGGAGATTGGTGATGACTAAAGTCGTATATAATGCTTGCTTTGGTGGTTTTGGTTTATCTGAAAAAGCTATTAATCGATACTGGGAACTGAAGGGTGAACCTGCTCCTATCGATTGGTGGCCTATCGATGTTGACCGTACTGATCCAATCTTGGTTAAGGTCGTGGAAGAACTTGGGGAGGATGCTGGCGATGGCTGGGGCGACCTGAAAATACGTGATGTGCCTACTGGGTCATTATATAGAATCGAAGAATATGACGGATATGAAGCAGTTGTCCTTCAAGATGAATATAACTGGAGTGTTGCATAATGACTATGGATAAGGTTTTGTTGGCTCTTTATGAGCGTGAAGGTGCTTATCGTGCTGAGTTAGAACTGAAGTGTCCAGATTGGTATAATCCACATGATTATGCTTCTGGTCATTGGCAGGGCCGTGTTGGTGTACTCAAGCGTGAACTAGCTTGGATTGAATCTCTTATTGATGAAATCCAGAAGCCTCAGTCTAAGCCAGTCATCAAGAGCATTAGTCCTGAAGATATGGTTTTTTGGTCAGAACGTAACTGAGGATAAGACAATGGAAAAACTTTTGTTCGTTACCTTAATCGCTGGTGCTATCGGTGTTTTGGTTGCTCTCATTCTACCTTATCCATATAACTTTTTTGTATCTTTTCCTATGGCTATGGTTATAGGTTGGTGTGGTAACGAAATTTACAATTTTTTCTTTGGATAAAAAGTAATTGACTTTTCTATCAAACCTGTTATGATGATTATGTTGAGTAAATCAATGGAGCCATCCAATGCGTCTGACCACAGAATACATTCGTCGTATCGCCAAGCGTGATCCTCGTATTGAATTGATCGTGATTGAGCCAGATCATCAAGTTACGGTCTGGCTCGACCCACAGTGGACGTGGTGTGCCAATGACGGAAACATCACTTGTATGATATACAATGTTGAAGGTAGTGACCCATCATATCGTGACGATGTGGCTACGTTTTTGGAACATGTCAAATATATTGAAGAAGCGAGGGAGTGAAAATGAATAATCTTGTTGAATTGAATGATCTTCTTTTGGAAGAAATCCACCGTCTTATGGATACAGATGATGAACGAGAACTGTCTCTTCTTGAAGTCCTAACGGATGCTTGTATGGAGATAGAAGAGTTTCTGGGCTACGGTAAATCCTTAGCTCATTAGTTATTGGAGAATATAATGAAACCACTACCTTTTGTAGAAGAATTGAACGAACTTTTTAACTATGATCCAGATACAGGTCTGTTCACATGGAAAAAAACTTTGTCTAATAGGGCTGTTGCTGGCTCTATCGCAGGGTCTCTACAAAGTCAAGGATATATCTATATCTCTATAAATGGAAAAAAATATAGTGCACACCGTCTTGCATATAAGGTGTTTCATGGTTCCGATCCAGTTGACCAAATAGATCACATTGATATGGATAAATCGAATAATCGTATAGCCAATCTTCGTGATGCTACAAATACTCAAAATAGTGGAAATACTGGACCGTATAAAACCAATACCTCTGGTATCAAAGGTGTGTATTGGGTTTCTGGGAGAAAGAAGTGGCGAGCACGTATAATGTGTAATGGAAAAAAAATTGATCTTGGTTATTATCAGATCAAAGAAGAAGCCGCATTAGCATATGAAAAAGCCGCCAAGGAATACTTTGGTGACTTTGCGAGAACAGAGTAAAATATAATGGTTAGCAGATATTAATTCTCAAGGAAAATAAATTATGAAGTATAAATTTCCGTATATCACTCACATTAATGATGTTCTGCCAGCCATTGAAGGCCGTGATGAGTTCATCGTGGCTGAACGGGAACATTATACGGTTATCAACTATATGGTAGCAATGACTGATACGTTTCCTGAAGTTCGCCGTAAGGTCGGTGATACTTGGGAAGAAAATTGTGATCATACCATCCGCCGTGAGTGTCGTGGTCTGTTGTTTTATCCTGACGGTCGTATCATGTCACGTCGCCTTCACAAGTTCTTCAACATCAATGAGCGTGATGAGACGCAGTTTTACGATGTTGATTTTACCCAGCCGCACGTGATACTTGAGAAGTTAGATGGATCGATGATCACTCCAGTGGTGACTCCTGATGGTATCCGTTGGGGTACCAAGATGGGTCTTACTGACGTTGCTATGGGTGCAGAGGAGTTCGTTGCCGCTCATCCTCGATATAGCGATTTTGCACAACTTTGTATCGAGCAATTTGGGTATACTCCAATCTTTGAATGGTGTAGCCGTAAGCAACGGATTGTTGTGGATTATCCAGAAGATCGTCTTGTATTGATTGCAGTACGTGAAACACAAACTGGTGTCTATCGTAGTTTGTTATGGATGCAACAGTATGCCAAAATGTTTGACCTTGATGTAGTCAAGGCATATGAAGGCACTGCCAAGTCAATGGCTTATCTGATGGATGAGACTAAGGGCGCTGAAGGCATTGAAGGGTGGGTTATCCGCTTTGATGATGGTCATATGCTTAAACTCAAGGGTGAGTGGTATATTCGTATCCACAAGTCCAAAGACATTTTGTCTCAGGAAAAAAGTGTTATTGACCTTATCGTCAATGAACAAATGGATGATGCTAAAGCATTTATGATGGAAGAAGATCGTAAACGAGTTGAAGAGTTTGAACGTCAATTTTGGTATCAGATTGATTTTACTATACAAACTATTACTCATACGTTAAATACAACTTTGAAAAATCAAACTCGTAAAGAATTTGCGTTGACTTCAAATTCAATGCTTTCTACTCATCGAGCTATTATTTTTTCTTGTTGGGATGGTAATAAAAATGTCTGCGATGAACTTCTTAAGGTGATTAAGAACAACATTGGTACACAGACTCGTGTGGACGAAATTCGCCATCTATTTGGTGAATTAAAATGGAATTATGATTGCTAAATAAAATAATCTTGACAATAATATTAATCATGATATCATTGTCATATTACAGGAATGAAAAAAAATTATTCCTGTTTCCTTAAAATCAAAGGTGACATATGTCAAAGGAATTCGACATTGAAGAAGTTAAACGATTTATCCTTCAATCTTCAGCTTCATCCAATATTTACATTGGAGCCGATAGCGAGCGGTATCGTCGTGGCGATGACTGGTACGCTGATTACACAGTTGCTATCGTTGTTCATCTTGATGGCTCACGTGGATGTAAAGTATTTGGGCAAGTCAGTACCGAACGGGATTATGACAAAAAGCACAACCGTCCAGCATATCGCCTAATGAATGAAGTGTATAAGGCTTCAGCAATGTATATCGATTTGTTTGAATCGATAGGCGAACGACATTGTGAAGTTCACCTTGACATCAATCCTGATGAGATGCATGGTTCTTCATGTGTGATTCATCAGGCTACTGGTTATATTCGTGGCATGTGTGGATTCGCACCAAAAGTAAAGCCTGAAGCATTTGCGGCTTCATATGCCGCAGATCGCCTGAAGGAAATTTTGGCAGCATAATTAAATGCGCTGGTAGCTCAATGGTTAGAGCTATCCGCTCATAACGGATTGGTTGGGGGTTCGAGTCCCTCCCGGCGCACCACTATTAACAACAGTAAGTGAGGTTTTTACCATGAAATATTTTACGATTTTGATTGTATCAATCTTGCTTACTGCTTGTCAAACCACTAATTCTTATGCTATAAATAAGAATACCACTTTAAACAGTGGTATCGTTGCCTCTTGGTATTCTACTGGTAAGTGGACTGCTTCTGGACAACGATTCGATCCCAACGGGCTTACTGTCGCACATAGAACCCTACCGTTTGGGACAAAACTTAAACTGACCAATCCTAATAATGGAAGGTCCATAATTGCTACGGTTAACGATAGGGGTCCCTTTATAAAAGGCACTGGGTTAGATGTTTCTAGAGGTGGTGCTCATGAACTTGGCTTTATCAAGCAAGGTAAAACGAGACTGATTATGCAAGTTATGAGGTAAAATATATTACTCTGTCCGTAGCAATATAGAAAAGGAAAGAGTAATGAAAAAACTTATATTTTTGCTAACAGTGATGTTAGTTAGCTTTAGTTTCGTAAATGTTTCTGAGGCTAGACCAAAACATAAGAACTATCATTATAGTACAGTATATAAGCATAAGCATAAAAAAGTGAGGCATGTAAAGAGAGTTGTACCCGTACAACAAGTTCAGCAGCCAAATTCAAATGATGAAATAAGTACATCTATGTATTGGATAAATGAAAAGGCTAGAATGGCCCAAGTCCAACACGTAGTTGTTGATATGTCGAGAAAGTCATTTCTTTCTGTAGAAAATACATTTATCTATAGTGGTGATTTGGCAAAAAAAGCTTCTCGTTATATTGGCGCAAATGCCAGTCAATTAGGATTACCTTCGAGACTTTGGTGCGCTGATTTTATGAATATGATCGCAGGTGGCCATGACCGTCGAGCGATTTCATATGTTCATCGTGGTAAACCCGCTACGTATGGTTGTACAAATTGTGTAGCTGTAACTAATCGTAGGGGTGGTGGTCATGTTGGTGTGGTGACAGGCTACGATGGAAGAGGGAACCCAATTATTCTTTCTGGTAATCATAATAGAAGAGTTGGGGTTGGCGTATATGCAAAACAAAGAGTTATTGCATATCGTTATATCTAAATTAATGGGTGGGGGTAATTCCTCGCCCATTTTAACATAGGAGTCATGAATGATCGAAAAACTTGATATGTGTAAGATTCAAAATACTTGGTTAGTTGATATCATGAATCGTATTCAACAAACCGCAGCAAGTTCAAAATATTCTGATGAAGAAAAGATTGTTGCAATTATTTGGTTGACAAAACAAGCAATTAAGGCAGAAGAAGATTGATGAAAAAATTTTGGTCATTGTGGGCAAAAGCTCTTGGTGATAAAGGTGTGAAGGACGATGATAAAGACTCTGATATTATTGCTATTATCAGGACTGTCATCGTCCTTTGTTATATTGGCACTAACATTTTCATCGTGGCTGGAGTCATCCGACATTGGTGATATATAAATAATTCTAAGTACAGGAGCTTAGAATGATAACTTTTAAAGAATATCTAACTGAAATTAAAATTGGATTAGAATATCATACAGAACTCAATCCCAAACTATGGGATGGTGATAAACTTCGCCCAAATGTTAGAACGGCTCTTTTGAAGTTCATCGACGCATGGCGTGAATATGCAAATATTCCAAATAATTTAGTTCAAGATATAATCATGATTGGTGGTAATTGCAATTACAACTATACGTCCAAATCAGATATTGATGTTCATTTGATCGTTGATAGATCGAAGCTAGGAACTGATAGGAAGCTCGTGGACGATTACCTTCAGGATAAGAAGGTATTGTGGACACTAACACACAAGATTACCGTCCTTGGGTATCCTGTAGAGCCTTATGCCCAAGACCCTGTTGGATCATATCCCAAGGGGCAAGGTATTTTTTCGTTGAAGAAAAATACATGGGTCCAGAAACCAGTTCATGGTGAATACGATTTCAAAAATGATAAAAATCTCAAATTAAAAGTGCAAGATTATATGCATACGATTGATCGTATGATCAAAGATAAAATGGACATGGATCAATTTAATAATCTAAAAGACAAAATCAAAACCATGCGTGGTGCTGCTATTCAAAAGGGCGGTGAATTTTCATTAGAAAATCTTGTCTTCAAAGAACTTCGTAATCGTGGATATCTAGATAAAATGAGTAAATATGAAAAAACTTTGCAGGACAAATCACTTTCTCTTTAATTTTTTTTCTTCTTTTATGTATTTACTGTATAAAACAAACAATCCAACTTCTCGTCCATATGCTTCGATTTCCCATGGATATGTCCAATAATTATCATTCATTTCTGAGATATTTTCATGAATTTTACCTTCCCATTTGGTAGAATCGTTGCTGAATAAATCTTTCATTTGACCTGTCGCATATTGTTTCAAGTGAACCATTTCATGGGCAATGGCACGAATTGTTTGATTAGCACTTAAATTAGCATCAATTTCGATTTCGAATTTTTTTGGTCTTACGTTATTATCTACCCACATACATGTAGCGATACATTTTGTGTTTTTATTAAATCCTTTGGTAAAAATTATTTTTACAGAAAGTGTTTTACTTAATCTAGTAGATATCAGGCTGTTTGAAAAGAATTTTACCGCTTTTCTCACTACAGCTTTTTCAATTTTATAGGGGTCATTTTTGATTGATATAATCATAAATTTACTCCTAACTGAAACGTTCTTGAATATTTAGCTTGACACAATATAAATATCCAAGTATAATAACTATATGGAGATTAAAATGAGTGAACTAGAATTAATGGTACTATATGACATGTACGAAAATGGATATAATCCACTGAACCCAGAAGATGTAATTGAATATTGGAAGGAAAGACTATGATTGAATTATACACTACAGACAATTGCAATTATTGCAACAAAGCCAAGAATATTTTGAATTCTCTTAAAGTTCAATTCAAAACTTATTCTGTAGGCAAAGATGTTTCACGAGATTTCATTGTAGAAAAGTTTCCCAACGCCAAGTCATATCCAGTTGTTGTAATCAATGGTGAATTTGTTGGTGGGTATAATGAGCTTGAAATGCGAGTGTACGAAGAAAGAAATAATTTCGGCAAAACTTTATTGGTCGAGTCTTGATGTTTATTCGTGATGAAATTTTAAAAGAGTTGACAGATTCTGTCATTGAGGTTACATTCCTCAAGAAGGATGGTATTACTCCTCCACCTCTTCGGTGTACTTTGATGCCAAGGATTTTACCTCCTGCATTCAATGATGAAGATCGTAAGCAAATGCAAGATTTTCATAATCGTGAGCCTAGTCTTGTAGCCTCATGGAATGTTCAAAGAAACAGTTGGTGTGTATTTCCAATTGACATGGTTGAGTATATTCAGGCTCAAGATAACTACTAAATAATATATCTTTTAACAAAAAAACAGGAGCACAAATGGCATGGCATATTGGGGGTTTCATCTCGTATTAGATTGCGCTGATCTAAATTCATTTTCAATTGATGATTATGATACGATTTATAATTTTACAAAGCAGCTTGTTAATGATATTGACATGGTTGCATACGGCGACCCACAAATCGTTAGCTTTGGTTCCGGCAATAAAGCTGGATATACTTTAGTACAGTTGATTGAAACTTCAAACATTTGTGCTCATTTTGTTCCTGATGATCTAAAAGGCGGAAATGCTTTGTATCTTGATGTGTTCTCATGTAAGTCTTTTGACTCTGATATTGTTATCGGTCTTGTCAAGAAGTATTTTGACGCAAAGACTGTTCGCCCAACTTTCCTTACTCGACAGGCTTAATAATTAATAGGTGAATTGATGAATGTTTTGTTGACTGGTGGTGCTGGATTTATCGGGCATCACATTATTGAATATCTTCTTGATAATACTGATTACAACATTGTTAGTCTAGATCGTTTAGATTTCTCTGGTAATCTAAATCGTATTCAAGAAATTATTAAAGACAGAGATGATAAGCATCGTGTGAAGGTTGTGTATCATGACCTTCGTGCTGTTATTTCACCACAGATTGCAGATGTGATTGGCGATATTAATATTGTCCTTCACATCGCTGCTGCTTCTCATGTAACTCGTTCCATTAGGTTTCCAATGGAATTTGTTGAGAATAATGTGATTGGTACAGTTAATCTTTTGGAGTATGCTCGTACTTTAAGGAACTTAGATCGTTTTGTTTATTTTTCTACAGATGAAGTGTTTGGTCCTGCTGTTGATGGAGTGACATTCAACGAATATGACAGGATGAATCCTACCAATCCATATTCAGCATCCAAGGCTGCTGGTGAACTTATGTGTGTATCTTATCAAAACACATACAGAATGCCTATATACATTACACATACGATGAATGTATATGGTGAGCGTCAGAACCCTGAGAAGTTTATTCCAATGGTTCTTAAAAAGATAATCAATAATAAAAAAATTATTATTCATTATAATGCAGAAACAGGCAAAATTGGCTCACGTTGTTACCTTCATGCCAAAGACGTTGCATCGGCTCTTTTGTTTATTTTGAAACTTGAACATCAATCCACTTATGGTATAATGGGTGGAACTTGTCCCAAGTTTAATATTGCTGCCGAAAAACAATATGATAATCTTGATATTCTTCAAATTATAACAATGGGTCTTGGCGTATCGGTTCCTTATGAACTTGTTGACCCTAATATTGATCGTCCCGGTCATGATTTCAGTTATGCAATTTCGGGCAATTTTTTAAAATCACTCGGCTGGAAACCGTCGATGGAAGTAGAAAAAAGACTTCCATTGGTCTCACAATGGTACATGAAAAATCAAAATTGGTTAAAATAGGAGTTTATTATGCCTTTTGCAAAAGATAGTCTTTCCACTAATGCTATGGGTGGAACTGAGTTAATGAAGTATGCGCTTGAAAAGCGTCTTGATACTGCTCTACTAGATAAGTTTCAGATTTTTGTTTCTCGTGTTCATGAAGAACTTTCTGATAAGCACGTTCGTATTCTTTGGTGTCAAGATTTGGCTGGTGACCCAGAATCCGAACATCTTCAAAATCGTGGATGGGAAAAGTTTCATCGTATCGTATTCTCATCACACTGGCAGATGCGTGGTTATCTAGAACGATATAATATTCCTTGGTCTAAGTGTGTTGTTCTTCCTAATTGTATCGAGCCTATCAGTTTCGATTTGGAACAAAAGAAACGTGACACTATTCGTTTAATTTATCACACTACACCTCATCGTGGACTTCAGATTCTTATTCCTGTTTTTAAGAAACTCCGTGAAGAATTTGATAACATTGAACTTGACGTTTATTCTTCATTTAATGTGTATGGATGGGGCCAGAGGGATGAGCCGTTCCAACAGTTATTCGATGATTGTAAGTCAACTGTTGGAATTAATTATTATGGTTCTGTTTCAAATCCAGAAATTAAAGAAATTTTGAAATCCAAGCATATCTATGCCTATCCTAATATTTGGCAGGAAACATCTTGTATTTCTCTTATGGAATCCATGTCTGCTGGTCTTATATGCGTTCATCCTAATTATGGTGCATTGCCTGAGACTGCTTCTAATTGGACTCATATGTATCAGTGGAACGAAAATATTAATCAACATGCTAATATTTTCTATTCTGTTCTTCGTGCTTCTATTGAATCAATTTCTACGATGACAGATGATGAATATCATAATAAAATTATGACACAAAAGGCTTATGCTGATATTTTCTATAATTGGGCAAATAGAATTTCACAATGGGAAGCTATGCTTCGTTCACTTGAAAACGAATCCCCGGAAATGCCGAAAGAACAATTTGTCTATAGAACCACTTGAAAAGATAAATATGTCATCGGCAATGCCGATTAAAAAGAGGTCAAATGACAAATAATATCATTAAATTTCCAAAGAGTAAGATTATTCAAAAGGGGGCCGACGCCCCCGTCAATCTAGAAGAAATAAAAAATAATATTGATATGGTAAAACAAACTCATATTCAAGAAACAATAGCTTTGATTGCTCCAATGTTATTTCAACAATTATCTTTAGCGGGATTTGAATTAATTGAAGAAGATGATGATGCAGAATCGATAAAAGACTCTGCATTCCTAATCGAATCTATTAGATCAATATTATTTAAATATTATGGATTGATTCATCCATTTCAAAAAATTTCACAAAACGTTTTTGATATAGAAGAAAGTGGTTTACTTTGTATCAAAGATACGTTAGAATTAGTTTTGAAAATAGATGAGGAGAGGGTTTAACCCATAATTAAAATGATGATATTAGACTTGAATCAGGTCATGATTTCAAATTTATTTAGAATGATAGAAAATCGAAATAGTATTCAGATAGATAAAAATGTGCTTCGTCATATGATATTGAATTCTATTCGTGCAATTAAAGTCAAATTCTTTAATGAATTTGGTGAACTTGTTATAGCATGTGATGATAAAAACTATTGGCGAAAACAATTTTTCCCTTATTATAAAGCCAATCGTAAAAAGAACAGAGATAAATCTGATCTCAATTGGTCTGAGATTTATGAATATCTTGGTGAGATAAAACAAGAACTAAAAGAATATTTTCATTATAGAGTAATCAGCATTGAAAATGCTGAAGCTGATGATATCATTGGTACTCTTATTATGGAATATGGTGAACTTATTAATGATTGGTCATTTGGACAACCTGAAGCTGAAAAAATCCTTATTGTTTCTGGTGATAAAGATTTTATTCAACTACACAAATATCAAAATGTCAAACAATATGATCATGTAAATAAGAGATATATCACACATGATAACCCAGATATGTTCATTAAAGAACACATTTTAAAGGGTGATGTTAGTGATGGTATTCCTAATTTCCTGTCTAATGATAATTGTTTTGTTATCGGTGAGCGTCAGAAATCATTAACTTTTAAAAAGATAGAACATTACTTAAGTATTTCTCCTGATGAATATGAAGATGAAAGACTCAAGAGAAATTATTATAGAAATGCATATCTTATTGATTTGACCTATATACCTGAAGAGATTAAAGGTCGTGTTATTGAAGAATATAAATCTGAAGCAGGTAAAACTAAAACTAAACTTTTCAATTATTTTGTCAAAAAAAGATTGAATATTTTAATGGAACATATCAACGAATTTTGAGGACACTATGAGATTATCAATATCTGAAATTTTAATTAATACATCTAAGCTTTCAAAGAAAGAAGAAAAGATTGCATATTTGAGAAACAATTACAATCCTGTTCTTGGACAGATTCTCAAATACACATTCGAACCCCAATTTGTTTGGGAATTGCCACCCGGTGATCCGCCATATAAACCATCGGATTACCCTGATTCACATGGAATGCTGTATACTGAAGCAAGGCGCTTGTATTTGTTCCTAAAAGGTGGTAATCCTAATCTAACACAATTTAGAAGAGAAATACTCTATATCACTCTTCTGGAGACTGTGCATCCTGATGATGCGAAGCTTCTGTTGGCCATTAAGGAAAAGAAGCTTCCTTACAAAGGATTAACCATTAACTTTATCAAAGAGGCATTGCCGGGATTGATCGATGAGCAAGTCAACGTTTAAAAAGTTTAAAAAGAATGACTATTCGTATGATGACGAGGGATATTCTGAAAATACTCGTCATCATATAGACAAGCGTAAGGAAAAGCGAGTAGAGCGAGCTTTAAAAGTTAAAGACATTTCTGCTCTTATAGAAGATGAAGATGAGTTCGAAGATTATCAATGGAGCGATCAACGCTAATGCCTACGTATAAGTTTCTAAACAATGATACTGGCGAGGAGTTTGAAAATTTTATGACAATTTCGGCTCTAGATGTTTATTTAAGTGAAAACGCCAACTTAACGCAACTCGTTAACGGTGCTCCTATGATTCACTCTGGAAGAGGCATGAGTAAGCCCGATCAAGGGTTTCGTGATCTTCTTAAAGATATGAAAAAGAACCATTCTAAAGGTATCACTGGGAGCACCATTAATAATTTTTAAACAGGAATAAAATGGAAGAGACAAAGAGACTAACTAGAAAAGAAAAAAGAGTTCTTCGTCAAAATGGAAAGGCTCCACCAACAGTACCACAAGAGAAATTAAATTTCAATCTCAAGAAGATTGAACCGCTAACGGAAAACCAAAAGTTTACATTTGAATCTTATAATTCAGGAAAAAATCTACTTCTTCATGGTATTGCTGGAACTGGTAAAAGTTTCATATCTTTGTATCTTGCACTCAATCAAATTTTATCTGGTACAAGTCAATATAAAAAAATTATTATTATTAGATCAGTTGTGCCAACTCGTGATATGGGTTTCTTGCCCGGTAATAATAAAGAAAAAACTAAGGTATATGAAGCTCCATATACAGCCATTTGTACAGAACTATTTGGTAGAGGTGATTCATATGAATACCTTAAATCGAAAGGTGTCATCGAATTTATCTCGACTTCCTTTATTCGTGGTGTTACTCTAAATGATTGCATCATTATAGTGGATGAAATTGCTAACTGTACGTTCCATGAACTCGATTCTGTCATCACTCGTGTTGGTAAGAATTGTAGGATAGTGATGTGTGGCGATTTTAGACAATCCGATTTTGTAAAAGAAAACGAAAAAGATGGTCTCTTCGATTTTATGAAAATTGTTAAAAGGATGAAAATGTTTACATTTGTTGACTTTATGGAAGATGATATTGTTAGAAGTAGTCTTGTCAAGTCTTATATTATTGAAAAGACAAGACTTGGAATTATCGCTTAAAAATTATGAACAACCAAAGAAAAATCTTCAGGCATAATCTGGTGCCTGAAGAAACCTTGACAGATCAAATTATTGATGGTAAGCGTTACTATTTTCTTGAAAATGGAGAATCGTTTAAATCAGTGACTACTATCCTTGGTGAAAGAACAGATAAATCTGCCATCGATAAATGGCGCAAACGAGTTGGTGAAGCAGAGGCTAATAAAATAACAGCTATTGCTACACGTCGTGGTACCTCTATCCACAATATGTGTGAACGATATGTTCTCAATAAGGAAAATTATCTAGGTGATGAATCTCCAGATAACATTTATTCTTTCCTACCCATTCAAAATTTGTTAGAAGAACATGTCGATGATATATTAGGTATTGAGTTACCTTTGTATTCAAGAATGTTACAGACTGCTGGTCGATCAGATTTGATTGCTAATTATGATGGACAGTTATCGATCATTGATTTCAAAACTTCTACAAAACCAAAAAAAGAACAGTGGATCGAAAATTATTTTCTTCAATCGACTGTTTACTCCTTGATGTTTGAGGAAATGTATAATATAAAGATTTCTCAGTTGGCAATCATGATCACAGTCGATCATGAGCACCCACAGGTTTTTGTAAGGAAAACCAAAAACTTCTATCCAAGGGTCAAGGAAATTTTTTTACAAAAATGAGTTGACAGTGGGTAGCAAGTCGAGTACATTATGAAAGTCAACAGCGACACATACACACAGGAGAATATATTATGGCTCATATGATTGAAATGATCGACGGCAAGGCTCAGATGGCTTATACCGGCGAACTCCCGTGGCATGGCCTTGGTGTCAAGGTTCCTGCCGATCTTACCTCTGATCAGATGCTTAAGGCTGCTGGTCTCGACTGGACTGTTCGTAAGGTTCCTGCTTTCGCCAATGTCGGCGGTAATCAGGTGGCAATTGGTCATTCGGCTCTGGTGCGTGAGATGGATGACAAGATTCTCGATGTTGTTTCTGATGATTGGAACTACATTCAGAATACTGATGCTTTCGATTTCTTCAATGAATTTGTTGCCGCTGGTGACATGGAAATGCACACTGCTGGCTCTCTTCGTGACGGTCAGATCATCTGGGGTCTTGCAAAGGTAAAGGAATCCTTTGAACTCTTTAAGGGCGACCAGATCGATTCATACCTTCTGTTCACCAATTTCCATCGTTATGGTTTCTCGACTGACGTTCGTTTTACGCCAATTCGTGTTGTTTGCAATAATACCTTGACTCTTTCTCTTAACTCTGCTGTCGAACGCATGGTTAAGTTCTCCCATCGCAAGGAATTTGATGCGGCGGTTGTCAAGGATATGCTTGGTATTGCTACTGACAAGCTTTCCAAGTACAAGGAAATTGCCCAGTTTCTGGGTTCTAAGATGGCCAAAGAAGAGAATATCGTTGATTACTTTAAGCGTATCTTCCCAATGACTGGTAAGACCAAGGACGAAAGTTCCAATGAACTTTCTCGCAACGCTAAGGTTGCGATGGATATCCTTCACACTCAGCCCGGTGCTGAATATGCTGAAGGTTCTTGGTGGCAGCCCTTCAATGCGGTCACTTTCATGACTGACCATGTTCTTGGTCGTTCTGCTGATAATCGTCTTGCTTCGGCTTGGTATGGCCAGAATAAGAACCTCAAGACCAAGGCTCTTGAGACTGCTATCGAAATGGCAGAAGCCGTTTAATCATAAAAATAATTAAAATGATAGGAGATGGAGGGTAGCCAATCCCTCCATTTTCATATATACTCTTTTAAATGGAGTAAGGAGAACATTCATGGCTCGTAAATCAGAATCATACCTAGTTAATAAAAAATATCTAGGTGATGAACCTGTTAACACGGGAGTTGCCCTGTCTGTTTCTCAGTATGGTCGGTATCTTAACTGGTACAATTATATGTGTACTATTGAAGATGCTCGTGAATATATTTCAGATTATCTTACATCTGAGACACGAGATGAAGATATTAAGACGTTTGAAAAAGTCAATGATATGTGGATTACTACATCCACCGCTTGGCTTTGTCGTATGAAAATGCGTGGCTTGATTTTGCCTATTGATCATCTTGATGCATTGATTAATTTGAAAATTAAAGATATTCTTAATCGTGCTCCTGTTAAAGTTGAAGTAATTGCTGATGTTGTTAAAACATCTGTACGTGATCGCATGAAAGATAAAGGTTCTGATATCATCGCTGATATTGAATCGATGATTGATTCTGGTAAACCATTTTCTCTTTATGTTTGGCTTCAACAAAACAATATTCCTGTTCTTTACATTCCTACAATTGTGAACTATTATTCCCCATGGCGTGATGAGCTTGGGGAGGCTGTAGAAGGCAATGATCGTGATTTGAAGCAAGCATATGCTTATATGACTCGCAAGCAGTTGAAGCTTCGCCATGCGTTCTTTGTTACTCTTGTTGATGATGCTCTTCGATATGGTGGTAATGTCAAGAAAGAACGTAAGCCTCGTAAGAAGAAATTTATATCTGTTGATAAAAAACTCAAAACCTTCAAATATCAGAAGACTGATGCTGAATTGAAGCTTACATCTATCAATCCTGAAAAGGTAATTGGTGCTCAAGAACTTTGGGCATATAATACACGATATAAAACAGTCACTGTTTATCGTGCAATTGATCGTGGTGGTCTTCAAGTTAAGGGGACAACTATTATTGGATTTGATGAAAAAACTTCTGTCACCAAAAGGCTCAGTAGAAAAGGACAAGAATTTATTGACAAAGTTTTGACTTTCAATAAAATACAACTTCGAAAGTTGATGGACGAACTTAAATTGGTGGCACCTATGGCCGCACGAACGTCTGACAATACAATCCTATTGAGGATGTTATGAAAAATAATGTCAAAGATAACAAATAATCCTTGACTATTTTACTGATAATCTATATAAATAAAGTTGCTAAGGTTGTTGAGACGTAAAGAATAGGTCAGTAAGACTGGGGGGCAGTACCCCACGCCTCCACCATATGTGCTAGAGATAGTTCACTCTACAGTCTGTGAAGTCAGACCACATATGATGGGGGCGAAATAGGCTCGATTATTGATAGTAAAGGTACGAGTAGACCAAAGCTAAATCTAAATGCAAACGATAACTTTGCACAGGACTTCGCTCTAGCAGCGTAAGCACCTTGGGTATGGGTTCCACCTAGAAACAGAACGGGCCTATTAACACACAGTGCAATAATGCACAAACACACAAGGAAAATAAAAATGACTAATCCATATCTTATTCGTCTAGAACTTCTAAAGCTTGCTCAGTCAATTGAAGAAGCTCGTTATTTCGCAGAACGTCAACGTATTGAAAATGACTGGTCTACAAAACGTGAATTTGCGATGAATAATAACCACATGGGTATTCCCACAGAACTTCCATTGTTTCCTGATATCAAAGCTGTTGACCATCAACAAGTTATTGATGTTGCAACAGAACTTAATAAATTCGTTTCTAACGAAATCAAGAAGTGATTTATTAACAAGTATAAGTAATATGAATTGGCCACTTAGTTCAGCCGGATAGAACAACGGATTTCTACTCCGTATGTCGGGGGTTCGAATCCCTCAGTGGTCGCCATTATTTTTTCACACTCAGGAGTTAAATATGAGATATAACCATTGGTTCTGGAACAGTAAACCAGTTGTTTATTTGGCTAATAAACTTGTAAAATTTAACTCTTGGGTGTGGAAGAATCAATATGATCGCATCAAAGAGATTGACAAGACATATAAGAAGTAGTATATTTTGATCATTGGGGGCGGGTGTTGGTACACGGGAGGCATTTATAAAGCCTTTAGCATCAGATGGGTGTTCTTGACTAGGTTCGAATCCTAGCGTCCCTACCATCCTTTGGAGATATTATGAAAATTATTAAAGACTTGCCGCTTGGTGTTTTGATTATGGTTCTATCATTTTTTATTTTGTATTGGGTTAACAATTTAATTGGACCCAAGAATTGGTATGAATTGCCAATCATTATAATGCTGTCAATTTTTTATTTTAAACTCAATGATTTTGGATATCAGTTGGCCTTTAAAGGCATTGAAGTTGATCTTGAGTCAAAAAAATGATAATCAATACAAAAGCAAATAATTTTATTCAAGAAATTGAAACGCTTTGTAAAAAGAAAAATATCGAGTATATCGATGCTATTATTCTTTGGTGTGAAAATAACAATTTAGAAATTGAATATGCAGCCGAATTAATCAAAAACAATATGGTGATTAAATCTAAAATTCAAGTTGAAGCAGAAAATCTTAATTTTCTCAAGAGACCAGCACGTCTCCCTTTTTAGGAGTTTGATATGTCCAAGACAATTGTGACTGCATATATTGAAACAGAAGTTGATGTGTGTCTTGATGATATCGATGTTGATGATATGATCAATTATATTGAAAAAAAAGGTTTTGTTATCCAATCTGAAATTGAAAAAAAAGGTTTTGTTATCCAATCTGAAGAAGACGAACTTAATTTTATTTCTCAAGTTGAACGACTGTATTCGACTTGGCGCACATGTGACGGTAAAATATTCGAGAAAGAACTTTGTGAATTTTTCTCTGAATATCTAGAAAAAGATATTCGCCCATGACACCATTTGAAGCGTACCGTGAGTACGTAGCTCTAAAGAATCATTTTACATCCAAATCTTATGACTATATCAAATACTCTGGTAAAACCAAATCAGCTACACCTGATTCTTATGAACAGAGGAAAGATAAAGTTTTTTTTATGAAACTTGCAAAACATAAAGATGTCAAAGGGTTTTTGATTGCAAATCTCATAACAACTGATAGAGCTTGGATTGGTAATCTTGCATATAACGAACAAGCTCAATCTGTATATACAGAATGGGTAAAACGTATACAATCACTGACATACAATGTGTCTGGTGAACTATCAACTCTTTTAGATAAATTTGATGATAATTTTTTGATGGAAGAAAATTCTCATCCATATGTCATTAAACTTTTTCTAAGAAAAGAAATCTCGCTAGAAACGCTAGTTATTTTAGCTGACTTAGCCAGATGTTTGTCATATTGGAATAAACATATGCAACATGATCCTGTATGGCAAGATATCAGCCTAAAAATTAAAAAATATAAACCGTTTATCCAGTATGATAGAGAAAAGATAAAGCAAATGGTGCTTGACAAGTTCTCATAAATCTGATATAAATAGTTTGTTACTATGAGTATGTGGACAAGAAAATATTATCAATACGAAAATAAGGAGAATATAAATGGCGTTAGATTTTGCTGCACTAAAATCCATGGGTGGAAACACTATGTTTCTACGGGATGAACTAAATAAGGCTTATGGTCAACAGAGCGATTCATCTAAGGATGAACGTTTCTGGTATCCTGCGGTCGATAAGGCTGGTAATGGTTATGCTGTTATCCGTTTTCTACCAGCAGCGGCTGGTGAAACAGTTCCTTTTGTTCGTATTTTTGAACATGGGTTCAAGGGTCCAACAGGTACTTGGTATATCGAAAAGTCTCGTACTACTCTTGGTGCAGGTACTCCTGATCCTGTCAGCGAATTGAATAACCAGCTTTGGAATTCAGGGATTGAATCTGATAAGGATATTGCTCGTAAGCAGAAGCGTAAGCTAATCTTTATCTCTAATATTCTTGTGATGGAGGATTCTCTTAATCCTGAAAATAATGGTAAGGTATTTCTCTTCAAGTATGGTAAGAAGCTTTATGATAAGATTCTTGAAGCAATGAAGCCACCTTTCGATGATATGGGTCGAACTCCAGATAATGCTAATTACAATCCTACGAATGCATTTAATCCCTTTGATTTCTGGGAAGGTGCCAACTTCCAGTTGAAGGTTCGTAATGTAGCTGGTTATCGCAATTACGATACTTCTAATTTCATGAAGGCAGGTCCCCTTTATAAGGATGATGCTATGCTTGAAGCACTTTGGAAGACTGAGTATAGTTTGAGTGAATTCACTGATCCATCGACGTTTAAGTCATATGAAGAGCTTAAGGCACGTCTAAATCGTGTTCTTAATGTGGATTCTCCAGCAGCAGCACGTAAGTCGGCTTCTACTGAAAAGGCTCCATGGGAAGATAATGATGTTGCCGAATCGCCTAAGTTTAAGGCTTCGAAGGCAGCAGAAATTCCTACTGATAATGATGACGATGATGATGATGGTCTTGAATTCTTCAAGAACCTAGCAAGTAGGTAAGTTATTATGGAGGGGTAATTCCCCTCCATTTTTTATCCTAATCTACCAGCAGAGAATGAACTCTTACCACCCGGTCCATAGAACGCAGGATCAGGAGTGACAGAAGTGAAACCAGTGGAACTAAAATAACTTTCATCAGGAGCAGCCATAAAGCTACCCATTGATTGTTGATCTTGTCCTTGTCCTTGGTTACTATTTCTACCAGCAGTTTGTTGAACATTATTATCAATAACTTGAGTTGGTGGTGTTTGATTTTGTGGTGTTTTCATATTACCAATTCGTGTGTCTACTTCAGCAGTAGACGATCTTTCGTTTAATGATGAACCACTATCAGGTTGTGCCATTGCCATTTGACCAGCAGGTGCTTCCTCAGATACAGCGGCTCTTGGACCACCACCTGAAGCAGATGATGCAGGAGCAGCAGGAGTTGCACTTGACCCAGCGGCCCCACTAGATGGAGTTGGTTCTCCCGCACTACCAGAACCCGGTGTAACTCCACTTAACCATGGTGCTCCACCCCATTTAGCTGGCTTACCAAATCCAACGTGAATTTTAGTTGGTCCCATATAACCCATGCCAGCACCAATACCAGATGCACCAGCAGCAGCAGCGGCAGCAACGAATTTCTTTTTAATTGCAACATCGGCTGGATTAGCATCAGTTAAAATTCTTCCACCAGCACGTAAATCCAAGTCGGCAGCATTACCAAGATCGTGACGAGTAGAACCTACTCTTGGTCCTTTAGGGAATGCTGGTTGTCCACCAGATGTAACTGTTACGTCAACACCAGCGGCTCTGGCAGCAGATGATAGCACACTGGATAGTTTATTACTAATTGGTAATCTTCTGGTTCCAGATTGTGCTTGAGTAATGTTACCACCCCCACCGGGAGTAGCAGCAGAACCTTCTCCGCCGGGAGTTGTTGTAGAAGCTCCAGCCCCCATAGCTGCACCATTACCAGATTCACTATCCTCACCACCAATGCCTCCAGCAGCCCCAGCAGCGGGGGCAGCAGGAGCAGTAGCACCAGACTGTGCTGCACCAGCAGGAGAGGCGTCAGGAGATTCCCCAGCCCCACCTGTAGTAGCGGCAGCAGGAGTTACAGATGCTCCTGATCCAGTTGTTGGTGTGGCTGATGATTGACTTCTTTGAATTTTACCACCTTGTCTGGCATATTCAGCCATCCAAGACGATTGATATGCTTGTGGTGTCAGTCCACGATTAGCGGCCATTGCAGCAGCAGATATTTTACCACTGATATTACCAGTATACCATTCCAATGGAACTTTCGATACATCACCATTAGCACGTCTTAAGATATCAGATATATAAGCATCTGCTACCTTATCTTGAATTGCTGGTGGAGCATCAGCGGCTGATGCAAATTCTGTTCCTATATTGAATTTTTTGGTTAATGATTTCCATGTTCCATTAATGAACTGATATGCACCAGATGCGGTTGATCCTTTTGCTCTAGCAAGATAATTATTACCAGATTCTCTCTTTTTAATAGTATCTAAAATCTGTTTATTTGTTCCTGTTGTAGTCGTTACAGGAGCACCACCGGGAGTTGTAGCGGAACCTGCGCCACCAGTATTTGATGGAGTTTCTGCACTACCTGCACCAGATGGGGTTACACTACTTCCATCACCAACAGGTGTAGCACCTCCACCAGTATTTGTAGATGCATCCCCACCGGGAGTTGCACCATCTTTACCAGCAGCAGCCGCTACTTTCTTTTCAATCTTTTCACTATAAACAAATTCAAGTTTATCAGCTTCAAATCTGATATTTGGTGATTTGAATAAAATAGTTTGTGCGCCAGTGCCTTCGATTTTAATCGAACGACCACTTAAATTTAATTCTGTTTTAGAATTAATATCAATTTCATTGCCTCTAACACTTAAGTCTTTCTGTTCTGCTAGGGTAGCAGCTTGACGCTGTTGTTCTTGACCAGTCATTGTAGCTTCAGTAGAAGTAGTGCTTGGTCTAATATCAGTTACGCTTTCAGAACCAACAGGTGTAGCATTGACCCCTGATCCTTGATCTTTAGATATAGCTTCACCAGAAGATAATAACTCTTTTATTTTTTGTTTATAAAGACCAATAATCGACATAGAATAAGTTTTTGTTCCTATTCTTATCATACTACTTGCAGATGCACCACCACCATATGACTGAAGTTCTTTTTCAGTCATTCCAAATTGTGTTTTAAGTACCTTTATAATAGGTTCAATGTCACTAATATCATTCCCTATTCCAGTTTGACTTTCTGGGTTTCTCTTACGACCTTCAATATCTGTCCCTAAATCATTTTTACCAAGTGCTAAACGAGTACCAGCTTCTTCTTCAATGGCTCTTGATGAACGGGCAGATTTGTTGGCTTCATAAAGACCACTTCTTAATTCTTTATATTTCTTTTGTGTTTCTGGATCAGCATATTCATCAGGGCCATCGCCACCATAATATTCAGCAATCTTACTGAATTTAGTTTTTTTGACACCAGAAGCTTCTTGTTCAGATTCGAATTTCTTTATTTCTTCTTTGGCTGCTTCTTCACGAGCTTTAGCTTCTTTATATTCTTTTTTAAGTTGTTCTATTCTAGTAGCATTTTCTGTATTCATTACAGGTGCAGCAGCAGGAATAACAGCAGATGGTGTAGTTACAGGAGTACCACTTTCAGGAACAGTACCACTAGAAGATTCTGGTCCTTGAATATTTGCAGCACCTCTTCTAGTTCTTCCAGTTGTCGATATCGTCTTACTAGGATCAATTTGTGCTCTACCTTGTTCATCAAGAGCCATTGACTTATCGACTTCTTCACCAGTATTGATATCGATAGTTCTACCATCTTTCAATACAATATAATTGCTTATTGATCTAGCAACATCACTGGCTTTTGCATTATTTTTTTTAAGAGCAGATTCTCTTTTGTCAGTTACTTCCTCACGATATGCAGGATTATTTCTGTTCTGTACAGATTCCTGAACAACTTTTTTACGTTCATCTTCTGGTGTCAAACCTTGTGCTTTGGTTCTCTCTGCACTTTTTTGAAAATCTGGGTCTTGCATGATAGAAGTAGTCAATTTATCAAGACCGTGTCCCATAAGACCTGCGGCAATAACATATGGGAGTGCAGCAATCAAAGCTGGTGTTGCTGCAATTAATGATGCTCCAATACGAGCTATTACTGGCGCTAATGCGACACCAGCGGCAGTAGATAACACAGATGATAAGAATGAACCACCGCCTTCACCCTGACCCTGTGGTTTTTGTGTAGTATTATCACCAGCAACTGCATTATTTGGTCTAGAACCTTTGATTTCTTCCAACATAAACATAATTCTGTTTATATCATTTTGAATGTTTCTTTGACCAATTTCTATATTACTTACTCGCTGATCAATCGACACAATTGAATCAGCGAGTATTTTTGTCTGTTGAACCATATTTTCATTAAAGACACTTTGCTTCTTTAATGCTTCAGTAATATCACCAGTTTTAGCTGTTGCAGCAGCCGATTTAGCAGCTTTAGCATTATTACCAGATAAATTGGCTGCTTTGATAGCAGAGTTTCTTTCTTTTTCTGCTAATTTAGATTGATCTTTTCTTGCGTTAGAATAAGCCGCACCAAATCCAGCACCAAATTGACCAGTTGCTGTTATAAGTTCCTCTTTGATGACAGAACCAATAGCACCACCAGCACCCTTTAAGGTAGCCATTGCTATATTTTTAAGAACTGGTCTTATTCTTGGTGGTTGTGCTGTTAGAGGTGTATCTGCCACTTTTATTAACCTTTTTGTTTAGCTTCTTCTAGTTTTCTAAGATATTCATTTAATAGTTCCACATAAATGTCCCTTTCATAAGGTATAATATTTTCAATATCATTAATTGAATATTTGTGATGCTGAACCAAAGAGAATACTGTTTTATAGTAATTCTCTAAACTATTGTGGTTCAGCCCAGCGTAAAAAAATCATTTAACGATGTTAGAATGATTGTTCTGTCATTATTCAATGAATTTTTATATTCAATTTTATATTCAATTTTTGGTAAATTATTAGTAAATTCTCTGAACTTATTGAAAGTATTAATATCCATATTATCAAGGAATTCAATCACTTCGTCTTTACTATAATCCTTTACAAAATATATTTGATCACCATCATAAATTCTATCAATACAATTGATAACCATATATTCAAACATTTCCGTAGCTGTTTTACTTTCAAAGAAATGATCAGAATACATTGATGCATCAGGATACTTTAAATTAATACCAGCGGATTCTGATAATGCAATTGTCTTTTCAATCTTTTCAGGGAAAATAACCTTGACTTTATCAAGATCAACATCAAAATCATAAATTTTATTATCTTCATTATCTCTATACGAAACTTTAGTGATGTTACTCACAGAGACAGAACGAATCTTGATGAACAAAAATTCAAGATCGAAAATTGATAACTTATCAATATCAATGCCATTGTCCATAATACAGTTATTAACAACTTGCTTAATAGAATTTAAAACATCTCCGTCTTCGCCACTTTCTTTGGCAATCAAAAGAATTTTTTCTTCTTTAACCAACATTGGTCTAATTTTAATTTTGGTTTTAGTTGAAGGTATAACAACGTCAAACAGTGGGCTAGAAATTTTTGGTAATGCCATATTTTATGTCCTCATTTTAATTTTATGTTCCTGCTGTTATAGGAGCAGACACATTTCCAGTTAATTCATTTGTCCAAGTAAAAAAAGTAAACGTTACTGGTATTCTCATGAAACCATTAGTGTTACTCCAGTTTAATTTTATATCACCAAGAAAAGTTGGATAAGCATCAATTAATTTCACTTTTATCTTTTCTTTTCCTGCATCATCATACACAATAACAGTTATATTAGTTGCATAACTATCACCGGCTGTTCCTTTGTAATTAGTCTCGAATACACCCAATCCACCAAGACCAATACCGCCATTATTGCCTTGTCTTGCATAATCAAAATTGTGGATATATTGTATCCATTTTTGAAACAAGTCCCAATTACGCCCACCTGCATCACCAAGAATTACCATACTTGATTGTGTAAAAGTTACGTTGAATGGTTTTCTTTCAAATGGCCCGTAGCCATAACGTCTAACTTCATGTGTGGCTACTTGAATACCGGGAATATCAGCAGCTTCACACCAAAATCTAAGTTCACTACTTGTTGTATTGAATGGAGTTGCTGTCAAACCGCTGGCTTGTTGTGTAACAAGAAATCGTGGTACTTCAATAAGTACTTCGAATTTATTATCTCTTAATATACCAGTTTTAAATATATTACCTTTAAATGTATTGATATTAAAACCATTTTGTGCCATTTATAATTGCCCTTACTTAACAGAATCGATTGAGTCTTTCCAGACTTTCTGGTCACTTGCTTTTTCAAATTGCTGCATTGGAAGCATAAGAACCATATCCCAATTTTCATGATCAATAAAAATAAATTTTGATCTTACATGGGACGATAGATATCTTTTAACACAAGGTTTAAAATATTTATACTTTGAACTGCCATTTAATAAATCATATGAAATTCTTAACTTTCTGCTGTTATCATATTTATCATCAACAGCAATATCATATAATGCATTCATCAACTGTGCTCTCATCATAGGAGGAAGATAATGAAGATTGATGCCCAGAAACCCATCAGAATAAAAATTGATTGGGAAAATTAATGGAAATTTGTCATAGTAAGGAAGTTTTTCTTTAGTCTTAGGATCATATGAAAAACAATACATTTGCCCGATTGAATCAGGAGTTATCATAGAAACACTTTTAAAAGGTCCAGTTTTTTGCGATGCAACAGTGGGAGAAGGACTTGATGCAACTTTTGATACCGTATTATAAAATTTCTCAGCACCTTTGACTGTCTCAGGACTTTTGCTGGCCGCTGAAGACTTTTGTACGGCTGCTCTAGCTTTGTTATAAATTGAAGCTACACCACCAGCGATTTTACCACCAGCCTTCGAAAGTTCTCGTTTTACAGCACCAGCAATAGCACCAGCAATGCCTTTGGCCATCACTTGAAAAATATAAGCCATTACTTAATCCCTAGTTCTTTCTCGGTCATTATTTGAAATTTCCATTTACGATCATCACAATATTCTTTTGCGGCTTTCCACTTATAACTATTTATACCCCAATTTTTGACTTCTGTGATGTAACTTTTGGTGATTCGTTTTTGTTTTTTGGGTTCTTGTGTCTGAGCATATGGCTTAACTTCGATGATCATATGTTCTATTTTACCTTCTTTGTTTTTCTTTTTAACATAGAAGTCAGGAAAATATCTGTGTATTTTGCCATCAACTGGAGACCTATATGGAATGACTATTTCCTCAGAACTCCATTCAATGACATCTGAATGATTGTCTAACCAATTCATCAACTTAAGTTCCCAACTGGACCTATAAATAATACCAGTGGGATCACCTCTATACTTAGAGGGGTTTTTGGGTTTAAATTTGCCTTTGTAGGTATTACTTCCGTAAGCCATTGATCCCTGTTATAAATAATAAATAAATATTTATAGAGGTTCCAAATTGGTTGATAATACAAATCCACAGACAGCTACAAATACTGGTGCAGCAAATACGAATAGTCCATCAATTCTTGGTACAATAGGTGCGGGAATTTCCGCTGTAGCAGGACTAGTTGGTCTGGGAGTTTCTACTGTATATGATCAAACTGCTTTAAAACAAGCTATAACAGATGCCCAAGCCAAAAGAGCTTTGTATAATTCTCCACAAACTCTTAGTTTATTGCCAGAAGAATCTTCTTCCTATTATACAAGTATTGCAATTGGAGCATACCAACGAAATGATATAAAAAGTGTAATCAGAACAAATGTTGGTGAAGGGTATAAATTGCCAATTCCCATGAGATTAACAGATTCCAATGCAGTTGAGTGGGGTGCTGAAAAATTAGGTCTTGTTGGTTCAGCACAAGCAGGTGAAATAATACAAGCCATTCAATCTGTTGCTGTAAAAAATGCAGGCACTCTTGGACAGTTATATCAAGTTAACCAAGGTGTTGCACCAAATGAATTTTTAACTCTGATGTTTAAAAGTCCAACATATAAGAAATTTTCATTATCATTTAAGTTGTCACCAAATACACCAGCGATGAGTTCAAAAGTTCATCAAATGATTCGCAATTTTAAAAATGCACAAGCTCCTACAGACATGGGCGCAATATTTAAATATCCAAATTTATTTTTTATTAAATTTCATGGGTCAGATTATCTTTTTGATTTTAAACCGGCTGTTTTAGAATCTTTTATCGTTGATTATGCAGCAGCAGGTGTTCCTGCGTTTTATAGAGGAACAGGTGCGCCGGAATCATATAATATAACAATGAATTTCCAAGAAATTGAATTTTGGATGGCAGGAGATTTTAAATAAATGGAAACGTATTTTTCAAAATTTCCTTCTATGGTTTATAATAATATTACTTGTGCTGATATCACAAGAAGAGTTAAGATTGTAGATCAATATCTTCGTATTCCAAATTCATATTATTCTTATGAAATTCAAAATCATGAACGCCCTGATTTAGTTGCAGAATTATTTTATAATGATTCATATTATGATTGGTTAATTTATCTTACCAATAATACCATCGATCCATTTTATTCTTGGTATTTGGATAATGATGAATTTAATGGTTTTATTAAATCAAAATATGGTAGTATTGAATCTGCCATTAAACAAACAGTATTTTATAGAAATAATTGGTACAATGATTCTTCAGAAATCACACCAAGTTTCTTTAATAACACATTAGATCAAAGACTTAAAAAATATTATACACCTAACTTTGGTATCAATACCAAAATTATTTCTTACAAAAGAAAATCAGAAGATTGGGTAGTTAATACGAATAAATTAATGGTATGGGATGTGTCTTATACATCAGGAAATTCATTTACTGTTGGTGAAATTATTGATATTAAGTATAACGCAGAAATCGTTGGTGGGGCAGAAATTGTCTCATCAAACACCACTTCAATAACAATTCAACACGTTTCTGGTATCACAAATACATCTGTATATATTGTTGGTGAATCTTCAGGGTCAAATGCTAATCTTACATCATCTGTAACAACTATTGAAAATATTACAGATGAAGAAGCTGTGTTTTGGGAAAGAATATCTGTGTATGATTACGAAAATGAATTAAACGAATCAAGAAAAAATATTAATTTAATGGAATCATCTTTTGCATTGCCCGTCGCAGAAAAGTTGATAGAAGTTCTTGGAGAAGAATAATGGGAGATATGATAGTACCCAGTTCAGCAAGAGTACGATCATGTACTCTTAATGGCGAAGATTTCACTGATATGGTTAGAGAATTTAAGGTATGGACTTCTATATTCAAACCATTTCGTGTAGCTGAAGGTATTATTATTGACAGTAAAAATACTATCAACCGTTTGAAATTAAAAGGTAATGAAGACTTTGAAATTTCATTTGATACTGGAAATTCAGGTACCAAAGTATATAAAGCAAAATTTAAAACCGTTAATATTGGTGGCGTAACTGATTTTCCATCTGCTACAGCGCAATCTTATAAAATAAGACTTGCAGATGAAATGTATTTTAAAAATCAAACTGTTAGAGTTCAACAAGCATATTCAAACATCACTGGCACTGATATGATTAAAAAATTGTATGAAACATACCTTAAAGGTGGTGGGACAGGTAAACTTAACATATTAAAAGAATCAAAAGGAATGATTGGCCAAGATTCGGCTAAATTCATCAGAGCAAATGAATATCCTTTGGCTTCGATATCTGCTACATTAAAATATCTTTTTGCTAATGATTCAGGCAATTTTGTTTTTTATCAAGACGATGATGGCAATTGGAATGTTGGACCTCTTGAATATATTGTAGAGCAATCACAACAAAATATCCAAGGTAGATTTGAAAGAAATCCTACCCTTGGTAAAAGTTCAGTAGCTAATGACAGTGAAGCTCTTAGAAATAATATATTTGGTTTGTATATTCCAGAAAAACATTCTCCCGCAACTGATTATCAGAATACACAACAGGTGAGAAAGCCAACAACTTTTGCTGGTGAACGTCATGATCCTCAAAAAGCTAAGAATGTTGAAGCTGGTAAAGTTATTGGACAAGCACTAAATAAAGAAGGTGACAACTATCAAACTGAATTTGAAAGACGTGTTACTCCTGTAATGACAGATAAAAAAATGATGAAAAATAATCCATATTGGGAAACTGCTGATAAACGTCAGTTATATGCATCAATTCTTCAAAATGGTCCTAGATATGCAATGACGGTTTCAGGCGATTCTGGATTGGATGTTACTATTGGTAAAGGCGTTTATGCAAACATTCCTGCCCCAATGGGAGATCAAAATCCAGATACACAGAATGAATTAAAAGGTAATGCAGTTGTTGCTAATTCAATGAAACATATTAGACTTTATGATGCAAGACCACAATTTACTTGCACATTCGATTGCTTTAGGGGCGGGGTTAATAAAATATGAGTTTAAACTTTTTTTTTGCTGAAGTTGTAAAAGTCACTGGTTCTGAAAAAGATCATGATTTTGCTGGTGACGTTCAAATTCGTGTTGAAGTCGATCAAGATGATAAGAAAAGACTGAAGGACGAAGACCTTAGATGGGCCAGAAACATATGGCCAGTGACTGCGGCACAGCATCGTGGTGTAGGTGTATCTGGTGGTGGAGCTATTCCCGGAACTCGTGTGTTTGGTTTTTACGCTGATAATGACAGACAGATTCCATACATCCTTGGTAATGTTGCTACTGCTGGTAAATATGGAAGTCTTACAGTTGGCGATGTAAAAGATGGGTTTAGAGGATTGCCCGGTATGGGTGATGCCAAAGAAAAATCTTTGTTTGGTGATGCCGGTGGGTTCTATCCTTTAGAAGAAACTGCTAAAAATTTAGTTGAAGGCGGCAAGGATGCTGGTAAACAAAAACCAAAAGTTAAACCAAAAGAAAAGTCACCTCAAAAAGATGCAGAATCTGCACCACAAGCTAAAAATCCATCTCTTACAGGATTGAAGCCACCAAATTCTGTATCAGATATGGTTAGTACTGTGAAAAGTTTTAACCCCGGTAATATTGGTGGTCTTCCAAGCACACTTGGAGCATTTCAAAATCTTCGTGGAAAACTTGAAGGTGCAGCCAAAGATTTAATTGGTGCCACTCCATTTGCTCAAATGCAAGTATTAAGTTCTGTTATTAATATGAATCCAGCAAACGTTCTGGGTTCTTTAGGATCAGTTATGAGTGGGTTGAATAACCTTACTCAAGCACTAGGTGATCCAGCTAAAGCTTTATCTATGATACAGGGTGGATTTTTCAATTCTATCCCTATGAGTCCATTACAAAACCTTGGTGTCAATATGGCTATTGGCGCATTAAAATCATCTACATCTGGTAATGTCGATCTTAATACTGTTTCAAGTGCAATGGAACAATTGTCTAATGGTGCATCATTAGCAGTAAATGAAGTAGCTAATGTTGCTAAGTCATTATCACAATTTGCTAATTTAGGACCAAATACAGGAATTGCTGTTAATCAATTGATGGTTGCTTCTTCTGTCATTCAACAAATTGAAAGATTATCACAAAATATAGACTTAGCAAATCCTGTTTCATCATTACTTGATAATGTAGCATCTGGTGCCATTTCTGAAATAGAAGCTTTAGCATCACAAGCTGGTCAAATTTTGGGAGTTGGAAATCAACTTTTATCTTTGGCACAAAATCCTGCTGCTTTATTAGATCGTTTAAAAGGATTAGTAGAAGGAAACTTAGCCAATTCTATGGGCAATATGGCTCCAGCTACTCCACCTGCGGGATCAAAAAATCGTATCCCTGATGATCCTGCACAGCCAGAATATCCACATAATCAAGTAACCAAAACTACTGGTGGTCATACGACTAAAGTAGACAATACACCCGGCAAAGAACAACTATTTGTATCTCATAAAGCTAACACATTCTTTCGTGTTGATCCAGACGGCTCCGTTGTTATTCATGGTGTCAAAGATTTACATGAACAGGTCAAAGGAACTCGTACATTAACCGTTGAAGGTTTCTCTGATATTACTGTCAAAGGGTCAAAGATTGTTATTAGAGGCGGATCATTAATTGAAATCATGGGCAAGTGTGATATAAAGGTTGCTGGTGATATGAATTTAGTTGTATCAGAAAATTTCAAATTAACAGCCAAGAATATTTCGTTGGTTGCACAAGATCAATTATACACAAATACAAAAAATACAAAAAATGTCGTTGGTCAAAAGCATCAAACTAATGCAAATGTTATTGAAGAAAATGCAAAAAATACAATTAGAGAAATTTCAGAAGGATTGGTTTATACAGAAGGCGCAGAGTCAATTACTCTGAAATCGGCTGCAATTAAAATGGAAAAGAAATAATGCCATTTAGTCACACAGAAACAAACGTAAGAAGTTGTGGTGCTAGTACAATTGTAACAGGTCAAACTTTTGTAAAGATTGATGGTAAACTTTGGGCTGTGAATGGGGATAAAAATACTCATGGAGAAGGTGGATTAATTTCATCAAAAACATATGTTACTATAAACGGTAAAGGTGTGATAGTTAAAAATGATAATGCTGCCCCAGACACTTTATGTTTTACGGTAGGCGGCGATCATTGTAATCCTATAGCTGATGGTTATAATGATTTAGTAAACATCAATTAACAAGGTAATTAAATGTCAAGAGCAGATAAATATACTCCAATAGCTAAAAAAGAATTCTATTCAGATTTTCTTATTAATTTTGATATGAATCCAGTTACTGGTGTTCTTGCAAGATCGACCAACGAAGAAGCAGTCAAACAATCTTTGAAAAATTTAATCCTTACTAATATGACGGAACGACCATATCAACCATTGGTAGGTTCTAGAATTAATGGTATGTTGTTTGATCCAATCGATAGTTTTACTGCGCTAAATATTAAAACTGAAATTCAACAGACTATTAATAATTATGAACCTAGAGTATCAGTTATTGAAATTAAAGTTACTGAATATACTGATCAAAATGGATACGTAGTGACTATCATTTTTTCTACTATAAATATTCCACAAGTAATTAGATTAGAATTCTTTCTACAAAGAGTACGATAAATGGCAAATAATTCAATCAACCTTGTTGATTTAGATCATAATACATTAAAAACAAATTTAATTTCATACCTGAGAAATCAAGATCAGTTTAAAGACTATGATTTTGAAGGGTCAAACATGAATGTCATTATGGACATTCTATCCCATAATACTTTCAAAAATGCTTTCTTTATGAATATGATTGTATCAGAAGCATTTCTTGATTCGGCTCAATTAACCAATAGCATCATGTCACATGCCAAAGAGCTTAATTATACTCCTCGATCAAAAAGATCGTCTAAGGCTAATATCACAGTATCATTTGAAGCTAATGGAGCGAATCAACCATATTTGATTCCCAAAGGCTCTACATTCACGTCTATTGTTAAAAATGATCTTTACATTTTTTCAACAGCAGAACCTGTTACTGTTGCTTCGGCCAACACAACATATTCATTTAATGTTGATGTATACGAAGGTTCTTATGTTCAGGACGCATATGTGTATAATGATTATGTACAATTTCCAAAGTTTAAAATTACGAATAAAGATATTGACACAACTAGTCTGTCTGTTATTGTGTATGAAGATAATGAACAAATTGGTAAAAATTATTCTCTAGCCACTACATTACTAGACCTTGATGAAAATTCCAAGGTATTTTTCTTACAAGCATCACAAAATGGTTATTATGAAGTTGTGTTTGGTGATGGTGTGTTGGGCAGAAAACCTAAGAACAATGCTATTGTTAGACTTGATTATCGAATTGCTAAAGGTAAAGGATCAAACGGAGCCAAACAATTTTCAATTAATTTTGATCCCACAAATCCACATAATGAACTTGAAAATGATGTCACAATTGAAACTGTCACTATTGCATTAAATGGTGATGATTCTGAAACTGATGAATCGATTCGTTTCTATGCACCAAGGCATTTTCAGGTACAAGAAAGAGCAGTTACGGCTTCTGATTATAAAGTTCTTCTTAAAACACAATTTCCAGAAATTAATTCTGTGTCTGTGTATGGTGGCGAAGAAGTTATTCCTCCAAGATACGGAAAAGTATTCGTAGCAATTGATATTTCTAATGTTGATGGTCTTCCAGATTCCAAGAAAAATGAATATTATAATTTTCTAAAATCAAGATCACCATTATCAATTGATCCTATTTTCACTGAACCTGATTTCTTATATTATAGAATTAAAACCAATGTACGGTTCAATTTGAATTCCACTACTAATTCTAAAGGTAGAATTATCGCATTAGTGACAAATGCTATCAATAATTATAATGAATTAAATTTGAATGATTTTAATGTAACATTAAGATACAGTAAATTAATCTATCAAATTGATAATTCAGATTCAAGTATCGTAAGCAATAATACTGATATTGATATTTACAAAAAATTAAATGTTACACTTGGTGTTGCTGCTAACTATGTTATCGAGTATGGTTTACCATTAAAAAATGATATTCCAGAAAAAGGCACAAGACATCCTAATAAAGATGAACATACTTTACAATCATCTATCTTTTCTTTCAATGGTGAAAAGGTAATTCTTGAAGACAATGGTGAAGGTAAAATTATGATTATTAAATTTGATAATCTATTCAATACGCAAGTACTTGAAACTGGAACTATCGATTATGATAATGGTATTATATATCTAAATAATTTCAAAATCGATACTTTTGAAGGGGCATCTTTCAAAATTTATGTAAAGGCTGCTGATAAAGATATCACATCTTCACGTAAGACTATTCTTACATTAGAAGCATCAGAATTAAACATCACAACAGAAGCAATTAGAATTTAATGGATAACATCGAAAAGAAAATATCCAATTTAGTCGAAAGACAATTTCCTGCTCATTATAGAGAGAATGGGCCAGTTCTGGTTGCTTTCATTGTTGAATATTACAAGTGGCTTGAAACAGAAGGTCAAACACTTTATCACACAAGAAGACTTCTTGATTATAAAGATATTGATGCTACTGCTGATCAATTTATTTTATATTTTAAAAATAAATATCTTACAGATATTCAATTTAATACGTCAACTAATATCAAACAAATTATCAAACACTCTCTTGATTTATATCGTGCTAAAGGCACAGAGAGAGCCGTAGACCTTTTATTTCGTTTAATATTTGGTGTGGGCGCAGAAGTTTATTACCCCGGCTCAGATGTGTTTAAAACGTCTGATGGTAAGTGGAAAGTGCCAAGATATTTGGAAGTTGTTATTAATGAAAATAATAAACTTTTTTCCAATAAACAGATCACAGGTCTTTCTTCTGGTGCCACTGCATTCGTTGAAAAAGTAATTCGCAGAACAGTCGCCAACCGTCTTATTGATGTTCTTTATATTTCTGCTATCAACGGAACATTTCAAACGGAAGAAGTTATCGTCGTAAAAGATAATACTGCTTTAATTGATTTAAAAGTTAAGATCATTGGTTCTTTATCTGGCATTCAGGTGGATTTGAATGGTGTTGGATCAGGATATTCTGTTGGTGATATAATTGATTTAAAATCTAATAAAGGTGATGAAGCTAAAGGACGTGTAGCAAACACAACTAATATCAATGGTATTGTTTCATTCACGTTAGAAAATGGTGGATATGGTTATAATAGTAATGCTGAAGTAATTATTTCTGAAAAAGTTCTTAACTTATCTAATGTTAATGTTAATGCTAATAATAATACGAATAATTATTTTAAAATTTTTGAAACAATCACACAACCATTTGCTAATATTACTTATTCAAATTTATCTGGTGGTGTGACTATCCCAATTGGAACACCTATTTATAGCTATTTTCCAAATAATTCTATTAAAGGTTCTGGTATTGTTTTATCAACAACTGCCACTAGTGCCTCTGCTGGTCAAATCAGAGCATCGATTTTTTCTGGTAATCTAAATGCCACAGCAATTTATTCTACTGCCAATGCATTGAGTGCAAATATTGTTCTTTATGTGAACAAAACAGCATCTGCAAATATTATGGGTATTTCTAATACTTTATCATTTGAAGTTATTAATGCCACAGGTGTATTTACAAAAAATGATATCGTATATCAGTTAAATGCAAATAATGATGCAGAAGTTGCAAATGCTGTTGTTACTTCATTCTTCACTTCTGTTGGATCAAATGGTATTATAAAAGTAGCAAATTCACAAGGTATTTTTCGTAATAATCTTTTGATTAGAAAAAGAAATGATTCTATTACTGCAAATATTTACTCAACTGCTTTGAGTATTGGTGTATTTGATATCAGTAATTCTTTTATTTCTACAAAATATAATTATATCACATCATCAAATTCATTATCAAATGCTTCAATATCAGTTGTTAGTACTGGTATTGAAGCTACATTCAATGTGTCACCAGATGTTTTATACACAGAAACTCTTTTAGATATTAATACTGATTATATCAGAGATTACAGTAATTTAAGATTAAATGTTTTAACGTATCAATTTCCGGGTAATACTGCTGCCAATTTATCATATAGCACAATTGGTGACGCTTTAACTATTCAAAATATTGAAATTGGAAAGATCAGAGCACTTATTAATCTTAATAGAGGAACGGATTATTCGATTGCTCCATTTGTTTTAATTTATCAACCAGAAGTAGAAAACTTTAAAATTAAAGATAATATGTTAATCATCACTGGGGTAACTGGTAACTTTGAAGTTGGTGAATTAGTTCAACAGTCTTCTACTGGTGCCAGAGGCATTATTAAACAAGGATCAAATAATACCAATTTGTTTCTTGAACGTTTACGTTTTTATAATGCAAATAATTTTACCATTACGACTGGAACATCTTCACAAATTTATGGTGTAAGTTCTGGATTTGTCGCTAACGTAACATCTTCTGTCAAAGATAGCAATAGTCAATTTTTAGGGTTGAACGCAGTTGTCTTTTCTAATACGGCAATCGGAAATGGTTCTATCACATCAATAGACATTATCGATTCTGGATTTGGGTTTGTTGATGGTGAAGAAATTTCATTTGAAAATGATAATGGTATTGCTACCGGCATTTCTGTTGTTCAGACACAAGGCAAAGGCCAAGGATTTTATCAACAGAAAGGTGGCTTCTTAAGCGACCAGAAAAAAATATTTGATGGTGATTATTATCAAGACTACTCATATGATGTTTTGTCTTCGGTGACACTGGATAAATATGAAGAGATGTTGAAAAATATTCTTCATGTGGCTGGTACAAAGTACTTTGCATCGTTTGTTTACAAAAGCATAAACAACACAGGAATTAATATTTTACCAGTTGGTATTTCCAAATCGTCAATTGAACAGATGACAACAGAAATTGGAAATTACCTAGTAACCGAAACCGGAAATGTATTAGAGACAGAAAGTTAAGATGTCAAAACTTATTACAGATAATTATAGATTACATATTGCCAAACAATTAATTGAATCTGTTAGTGAAGTGGCAAATACGGCTTACTATTTGTATGTTGGTAACCATGTACCTCGTGCAAATACTACTATTCCTACTGCAAATAATGATCAAAGAACTGTTTATATTGATGCATACAGAAATATGATAATGGGGAAAAGAGTTGGTGTTAATGACATTAAACTTATGATTAGAAATATTCCTTATGTTTCTAACACAGTTTATGCAATGTATGATGATATTGATAGTGATCTTCTTAATAAAGATTATTATACTATCGTTAATGAAGGTTCATATATTCATGTCTATAAATGTCTCGACAATAATAATGGTTCTCCATCAACAGTTCGACCAGAATTTTCACACATATCCGGTTCAAACACATCATTATATCAGACTTCTGACGGATATCGTTGGAAGTATATGTACACTGTTGATAGTTCAGTCAATCAAAAATTTGCCACAACAGAATATTTTCCTTTATTAGCAAATACAACTGTTAAAGATTATGCATTAAACGGTGCTATTGATATCATCAAAATTGAAGATGGTGGTAAAGGATATGATAATTATGTATCAGGAACATTCTCTGCTGGTAATATCAAATATTCTGGTATATCAACATTATATGAAATACCAAATGATAATGCAAGTCAAATTAATGGATTTTATGAGGGTTGTATTCTTTATATTTCAAATGGTTCTGGTTCTGGTGCATACAGAAAAATCAATAGTTATTCTATCCAAGGAGGTCGAAAGATCATATCTATCGATTCTGCTTTTGATTTATCTAATGCTCCTGCCGCTGGATCGGACTTTCAAATTTTCCCAGAAGTCAGAATTTATGGTGATGGAACAGAAACAACGGCTGCAACCGCTAGAGCATTGGTAAATTCAACTGCAAGTAATTCAGTTTATAGAATAGAAATGTTAAATAGAGGTGTAGATTACAAATATTTCACTGCTAATGTTATTGCCAATTCCGTTGTTCAAGTTGAAAGAAATTCTATTATAAGACCAATTTATTCATCACCCGGTGGGCATGGTAAGAATCAAGATGCAGAACTTAATGCTAAAAATATTTGTGTATCTGTTAAATTTGCCAATAATGAAAGCAACACAATTCTTTCGACAAACGATTTTCAAACAATTGGTATTTTAAAAGACCCGTTGTTTGCTAATGTTCAAATTGAATATGGCACACTTATTGGTTCATTTACAACTGATGAACAAGTATATAAGATCAATCCTGTTAGATTGGCTACCAATGCTTCTGTAACTACCGTTTCTAATATAATTAGATGTACTTCAACCAATTTTATGGAACAAGTAGTAGCTGGTGATTATGTATACATGAAATCTGGGGATAATTCAAGTCATCAATTAACATCAGTAATAGAAGTTTCAAATCAAAATCATATCAAAATTGCAACCAATAGTTATTTCAGTTGCACAGAAACATACATTTATCAAGCAAATATTTCATCAAGTGGTTATATTTCAAATATAGAACCAAATTATGTGTTTATATCAAATGTAGCAGGTATCATTCAGACTGGCGATTTACTTATTGGAACATATTCTGGTGCTCAGATGAATGTTACTTCTATCAGCAGAAATAACAAAGAAAAAACATTCAATACGTTTATTCAATTAAATAAATATGATGCTACTTTGAATTCATTAACATTTGTACAAAATGAATTAGTTTATCAAGGTACTTCATATAACAATCAAAATTCAAATGCATCTCTACATAGTGTTATAAATACTATGGGCAATGAAATAGAAATTTATGCCTCAAATCAAGTTGGTGATTTTATTGTGGGTGATATAGTAACTGGTGAAACTAGTGATGCTACAGCGACAATAAATAATGTATATTCACCAGAAATAATTTTCGGTAGTGGCGATATTTTATATATTGAAAATATCGAAGCTGTAACAAGAACCGCAGCCGAATCTGAAAATTTTAAAGTTATTTTTGAATTCTAAAGGGAAGTAAATGACAATTACAACAAATCTAAATATTGCCCCATATTTTGATGATTATGATCCAGCAAAAGAATATTACAAGATTTTGTTTAAGCCCGGTGTGTCGGTTCAAACTCGTGAACTCAATCAGCTTCAGACAATGCTTCAGACTCAAATTGAAAGATTTGGCGATAATATTTTAAAGCGTGGAACAATTGTAGATGGTTGTAATTTTATCTTCAATAATGCTCAATCATTTGTCAAAATTTTAGACAACGAAACTGATGGTACTTCCGTCATTCCTTCCCTTTATGTCGGTAATTTTATTAGAAATACTGCTAATCTTCAAGCGTTCATTGTTAACTTTGCTGATGGGTTTGAGTCCACTGATCCAAACTTAAAAACTCTATATGTTAATTATAGAAATTCTAGTGATGACGGTTTAACTTCTTCATTTACTCCCGGTGAAAAGTTAACCATTTATGATGGTAAAAGATCAATTTATAAGGTGAATATTGTTGATGGGGGATCAAACTTTTCCAACAATGATAGCGTTATTTTCTCTCCTCAACTCGCTATTGAAACTTCTGCCGGTGTATTTAATCCCGGTGATTTTATTGGTGATACCGCTATTGGTGCTGTGTCGAATGTAGAAATTGTATCTGTTGATAACACAACTCTTAGTTCACTTGGGTATACTCTTGTTCAAGTTAAACCAAGAATTGATGATCTTTATTCATCAACATCAAATAGCAGTTTCTGGTCACTCGATTTAAATTCAACAATTCAAACTTCAAGTGGTTCTGCTTCTGGTACCGTTCGTGTTATCTATGGTAAAGATGCACAAGCAAGAATCAAAACCCTTAGTTCTGGACAGATCAGTCAAATGGTTATGTTGAACAGAGGTTCTGATTATGATTATACTCCATATGTATCAGTTAAATCAATCGATAATAGTCTTTATGTTGGAACAATTGATCTTCAAGCAATCAATTATATCGCAGAAATCAAAGCTGGTGCCGCTACAGATGCTGTTGGTAGAGGTTATACTTTCAGTGTATCAGAAGGTATCATTTATCAAAAAGGTTTCTTTCAAAGAGTCGATCCACAAACGGTAATTGTTTCTAAATATGACACATTTCCTAATAATTTAGTTGTTGGTTTCAATACCAATGAATATATTGTTAATGCAAATGAAGACACATCACTTTTAGATAATTCACTTGGCAGCGAAAATGAAACAGCACCGGGTGCAGATCGTCTTAAATTAACTCCCGAATTAGTTGTTTTTGATAAAGATATTGCTGCTGCGAATGCTGAATTCTTTTCAATTGTAGAATGGAACGAAGGCAACCCATATAAACAGAATAACTTAACTGTTTATAATAGAATTGGTGATGAAATCGCTCGTTCTAATTATGAAAGCACTGGTAATTTTGTTATCGATTCTTTCCAAGTAACAACTGAATATACTACTAATTCTGCAAATGAAGGCGTGTTCTATTCCGTAGTAGTTGATCCCGGTCAGGCTTATATTGCTGGTTATAAAGTTCAAACACTAAGCAACTTCAAATTTGATATCAAAAAGGGTCTTGACACTAAGGTAGCCAATAATACAAGAATCACTCTTAATTATGGTAACTACTTACGCATCAAAGAAGTTGGTGGTAACTTTTTATTCCATGTTGGTGCCGATGTTCAGTTATATTCTTTACCAAAAGGATTTTTATCTAATACTGCTTTGATTGAAGCTGGTAATACTGACCCACAAGGTATCAACATTGGTTCTGCGAAAATGCGTTCGTTGATGTTAGAAAATGATGTCCCCGGCACTCCAAATTCAATTTATCGTTTATATTTATTTGATATCAAATTGAATTCTGGTAGAAATATTAAAGATGTTAAATCTGTTTATTATAATGGTACATATAAAGGTATTGGTGACGTTGTATTAGATTTTGATGCAACTTCAAATACATATATTTCTCAGCTTAAAGGTATCAAAGAAGATGGTCTTCTATTCCCCGCTGGTATTGAATCATTAAAAAATTCAAATAATACTTCATACACATATCGTACTGTTGATGCTTCTGTTGGTATTGCCAATAATGGTATTCTTATTAAATCAATCGCATCAAACCAGAATGAATTTTTCAATAGAGAAGGCGCTCTTTCTACTGGTGAATTAAAAACACTTTATGTTGTTCCTGTAGGAAATGATGCAATTCAATATGCACCATTAACTGGTACAGCAGGTGTACTGTCAACCAACACAACAGTCACTGGTTCAGGAACTTCATTTTTATCAAACTTTATTGCTGGTGATTATGTTTATCTTTATTCTTCAGGTTCAGATAACGATATCAAGAGAGTATCACAAGTAATTTCGGACACTCAAATTGTTATTGATTCAAAACCTACTTTTTCGAATAACGTATCAATAATCAAAAGAGCATTCCCCAAGAACGTTCCAATTCCATTCGGTTATCGTGATGGTCTTACCGCCAATGTGGATTCTACGCTTAAAATTCTTACTCTTAACTTTGCTCATGCAAATGGTACACAGTTAACATTCAATACATCAGTATATATTGATACATCATTGGCATTTAATGTTAATAGAGAAAATGTAGAATCATCAACTAAGACAGCAAATAGAAAACGTTTTGTTAAAATTAGAGTTGCCAATAATACTGGTGGGACTAATGGCCCATGGGCATTAGGTGTTCCTGACGTATTCAGATTAAGAAATGTTTATATTGCAAACACAACTGCTGTAAACACTTCTGCATTTGAAATTGGTAGTAAATTTTATGTAGATCATAATCAAAAAACTAATTATCTTGGCATGTCTTATCTTTATAAGTCCCCAAGAGGCAATTTAACATTAACATCTGATGATTATCTATTAGTCGAAATGGATTATTTTACTAATGATAATTCTGGTTATTTTGATGCTAAATCGTATCGTAGAACTTCTGATGCAGCATCAATTGCATTATTAGATTCACAACCACTTTCGGGATTATCATCTTCGGCTGCATCATTAGAAATCCCAGAAGTTTATACTTTTGATGGTCAGACATATGATCTTATCAATCAATTTGACTTCAGACCTTCTATTGCAAAAACAGCAGAACCATCATTAACTAGTGGTGATGCACCAATCAATCCTGTTGATAGTGATACATTTAATCAGACAGATGATAAAAAATTTCCTGTTCCAGATAGCCTTTGCACAACTACAATTGAACATTATATTGGGCGTATCGATGATGTTTATATCGGTGAAAAGAGCAACATTTTCGTTCTTCAAGGTATTCCAGATGAAAACCCAAGAAAGCGTCTTGTTTCAAATACACCAAAAAATGCATTGAAGTTACAGACTATTTCTGTACCTGCTTATCCAAACATCACAAAAATTCTATCTAAGAATATTGCTGGTGTCATCAACACTAAAATTGGCAATGAAAAGTTTGTAAATAATAAACTTAAAAATCGTATTGTTATTCCATTACTGAATGCTAAGGCACAACAAACTACACAGCCTATGGTATATTCTATGGAAGACATTGGTAGTCTTGAAAGAAGAATTGCTGATCTTGAATATTATGTTTCACTTTCTATTTTAGAAACTAATATCACAAATAAAATTATTCCTTCTTCCGTTGATCCAACGATCAATAGATTTAAGTTTGGTTTCTTTGCAGATGATTTCTCATCTGAACTTTATTCATCTACAACTGATCCACAGTATGCTGCATCAATTGAAACTGAGGGCGAAGATGCTGCTGGACAATTAGCATCTCCACTTAATGCAGCTACAGGTGCTGTCGATAAATCAAATCCACTTTCGACGACTGGTGCGTTTTCATCAACTATTCAACAAAGGGCAACTAATAGATTGGTTCCTCCAAAAACCAATTGGCTCCTTCGTCATTATACAGACAATCTTCCTTATATTGATTATAAGATCATTGAACAGACTACTGTGACTAAGCGTCCAGTAGCATGTGTGCCTGATATTCAAACAGTAGTCACAAATGTTGTAAGTAATTCATATTTCTTTACTCAACAGACTACCACAAATGGTAAAGAAGAAAAAATTGATAATGTTAGATTTGGTAGCAAAGCTGGTCCTGTAACTTTATATTTCTATAGTTATACTGCGGGAGATGAATATTATATTTTCCAAGGTAACACTCAAGTTTCTGGCTCGCAAGATATTTCTTCTGGCCATAATACTAATTTCAATCATGTATCAGCATTGACTGCTAATGACAAAAACTTTTTATCAACAAATCCTGCCGCCGCAGGTTGGTATAATTTGAATAAAATTCCTGATCTATCCAAGACTTTCCAAAGAGTCCCCGGTAATCTTGATTATGTAACATATGCAGGTAAAATTTCATTCAATCACAATCCAGCAAATGGTCTTGATTATAGTATCAAAGTTAAAAAAGGTACTGGGTCGGTTATCTGGAAATATCTTCTTGAATATCCCGGTGAATCACAATCTGCAATTTTAACTGATGTTAATAAGTGCGGTATTTTCGTTGATCAACCTATATTTCAAGGAACGATGAAAGTAAACAAAAACGTTGCTTGGTCTTGTTCAGCAGCTTTCAGAATTAATGAAGATACATATACTGCATTCACCGTTGAATGTACAGGTCTAAAGCCTAATACATTCCATGATTTTCTTTTAGAAGGTGTGCCATATCGTGATATTATTCAAAATTCTAAAGCTGTAGCTAATATTAATTTAACTAATAATTTAATTCTTGACCCTATTGCCAATGAAGTTTCTCAACAAACTACAGCACCTAAACTATTATCAAATGCAAATGGTAAACTTGACTTCTTAGTATTCGTACCATTGTCATATGAATCTTGGATTGTGAATGAACTTCTAACTGTTGGTGGTGTTAATTCTACTGGCATCACCAAACAAACTGTTGGTAGTTCTGGTTATTCTTCATTAGAAGTTAGAGATAATACTGGATCAGTGGCCAAGATTGTTATTCCAAACAGATTGCCAACAAAAATTCTTCCACAAGACCCCAAGGGTAATGTGTAATAAATACATTATATACAATGAATAATTAATCTAAAGGTAAATTAAAAATGGCAACAACCGACTCAACACCAATTTCATTTAATGCATTTAATTTTGCACAAACTTTTTACATCGATCCTTCGGTGGTGAAAAATTCAAGTGAAGTTGGTTTGACTAAAATTGCTTTATATTTCAGATCAAAGCCAGTCCAAACTAAAAACAAGTCTGGCATTGATTCTCCCGGCGTAGAAATCGTTTTGGTACCATGTATCAATGGCGTGCCTACAACGACTACAATGGGTACTGTAAAGCCCACAGAAGCCACAGAACATGGTGCTCGTTTTGCGGCTGGGAAAATGATGGTGGCACGTAAAGAATGGGGCGAAGTTCAGCCATCTACAGATGGCACTATCCCAACATATTTTTCATTTGAATATCCAATCTTTATGAAAACATCTGCTGAATATGCGATGTTGATCAAGTTCGATGGCAATGAAGATTTCACTCTTTGGGGTAATATCAAAGGCGATATTATCGTTAACACAACTACTCCATCTCCCGGTACTAATGGGAAGAATATTGGTAATCTATATCAATTCATCAATGGTACGACTTTGACGGGTAATGCAACACCAACTAATACCACAACCAGTCAAGCCACGATTAATAATCCACAGAATAGCACAATTTCTAACCCAGAACTACAAGATGTCAATATCTTTAAGAATAACTGGAAAGCATTGCCTGATCAGGATTTACGTTTTGAAATTTATTGTGCTCGTTATTCTATTAATAACGTTCTTGTTGCTGCTAATACAACTTTAACATCAGACCCAACTGTATCTGGTTCACATCAAACTTCACCTCTTTTAAACTCAGTTGTCAGCACATCTGATAATGGTGAAACGATCACTACTTTAGTAGCGCAGTCTGATAGAGCAGAATATATATTATTTGATAGAAAGTATTCTGCAACTAAAAGTTTAAGATATGGTGAAGCTGTTTATCAGGACATGCCTTATTATCCGTCTAATGTTATTAGAAACGGAATTCGTGATCCTCTGACAGTTTCTGTTACAGCAATGGGCGACACTATTGTAGCCAATGGTAATTATATTCTTGCAAACGGTTCGACTTTCAATTCAGTTGGTGGATTTAAAACTATTTTCACTGAAAATGCAAATGATGAAGAATATATCGTCATTGTAAGTGGCAATACTGTTAATGTCAGAAAACTTAATACTATTGATTCAAATACTTCAATAAAAATTGCGCCAGATCAAATTCCATTTGCATTTACAAATTCTACGGCATATTTTTTCAAATCACCAGTTGGGTTCATTAGCTCTGTTGGTGCAACTTATGCATTTGGTAAAAGTGAAGACCTTCTTACTCTATATGATTCAAACGCTAATGCAACTGTTCGTTTTACTAATACTAACATCAACAGTGTTACTGCACTTACTGCTGGTCAGGGTTATAGTAATTCATTCTATCTTAAGATCGGTGGTTATGAAGACATAAATTACTCTGTAAAGGGCGGCGATTTTGCTTATGCAAATATCGTAACAAATTCGTCTGGCAATATTGCTACAATTTTTGTGTCTAATTCTGGATGTGGTTTTAATAACACAGCATGGATTTCTGGAGCAAACGTTCAAGTTCTTAATAGTTCTGGGCTTGCTGTATTGACAACAATTGCTAATGGTGCAACTTTCTCTTATGTAGTTGGATCGACACTCAAAGCAGAATTCAACAATGGTGTATTTGGAAATACTCGTGTTGTTAATCTTGAAGCAATGAGAGTGAAGCCAGAAATCACTGTCAACAATCCTCTTGGAACTACGTATGCTATTCGTCATAGAACTCTGTTCACTGCAAATAATAATGCAGCAACATCTTCTGGTAAGGCATACTATGTAAATCCAGCACCCGTAACAACAGACAATTACGTGAAGATTTTCAAGTCATCACAAATTTCTGACCTTGCAATTCAACCTATTTTACCATCCAGATCAAATCAATTTATCATTAGATACGCAAATGGATCATCTACTAATACTGATATCATTGGCACTGATTATTCAAATGCTGCTGTTCTATTATTTGATCTTTCGAGTAACTCAGAATTTAATGCTCCATTCTTTGATCCTGATATTGTTCACACTCACTATTCCAAGTATATTGTAAACAATGATTATTCAAAGGAAGAAACTAATTACGGTAATGCATACGCCAAGCATGTTACATCAAAGGTTAATTTCTCTGAAGGAAGAATGGCAGAAGATATTCTTGTTTATTTGACAGCTTATAGACCAGCGAACACTGATCTTAAGGTGTATGCAAGAATTCATAATTCTGCTGACCCAGATTCATTTGATGATAAAGATTGGACTCTCCTTGAACAGATTGATGGTATTGGTGTATATAGTTCAACAACAAATCCTGCCGATTTTATTGAATATACATATAATTTCACTCAATACCCAAATACATCATTGACCGTTCCGGGATCAGTTGCTGTTAAAACTGGTAATGATGTTATCACCGGCACAGGCACCAACTTTTCTAATACAATTGCAGCAAATGATTTGATCAAAGTATATTCGCCTTTATTCCCAAATAATTATGTTATCTGTGTTGTCAATAATGTTATTTCAAATACTTCATTAAAGATCAAAAGAACTTTAGGTGACCTATCTGCAAACCTCGTTGGGTCAGTGTCAGTGAATACAACCTCAACTAATGTTGTTGGTTCTGCTACTACATTTACAACAAATTTTTCAAATGGTGATTATATTGCTATTTGGGAAAATTCAACTTCTTATGAAGTGCGTAAAATTAATGTTGTATCGAATACTATTAGTATGAATCTTGATTCTGCTTTGTCGTTCGCTAACACATCTTCATTCTATAGCCGTGTAGAAGCAAACACATTCACTAATAATTCAGTAACGGGTACTGGACTTCTACTTGACAAATTAGCGTATAAATATCAAGCATTTAATAATCGCATCAATGATAATGTGGTAAGATATTATAATTCTAATATGACTGAATTTGATACTTATGACACATTTCAATTGAAAATTATTTTCTTGGCTGACAATCAATATATTGTTCCAAAAGTTGATGATATCAGAGCAATCGGAGTTTCTGCGTAATGGCTCTAGTAAAAACTAATATTCCTAATTTTTATAAAGATAGCGACACTAACGCTATAATAAATACTAGTGATGAATATCAAATTTACAAAAGTAAAAGAGACAAGTTCAAGCAAGAACAAGAATTAAAAAATAAAGTTGATAAAATGGAAAATGATATCAACGATATTAAAAATATGTTACTCCAGATCGTAAACGGTAAAAATTAATGGCTAAACAAATAACCGCAATTGATACTGCAACAGATACATTCTCAACATGGGTCAATAGAACTAATGAATTAATTGCTTTTGCTAACACAGAAGTTGTTTCTGTAAATAGCACAGGAAGTTATGTAACTGGCGATGGATTTGTTAATGGTTATTTTGGTTCAAATATATTTTCTACTGGAATTCTTCGTGGTGGAAATACTGGGACAAATACTGCAATTACCATTCAAACCAACACGGTAATATCAGGTACAAAATTAACTATTGGTATTTCTACTTCAAATGTTGTGATTAACTCCACTTCATTTGGAATGTATACATCATCTGGGTCGGCATTATCAAATTTTGAGGCTATTAATTTTAACAATTCATCTGGAACTTCTGTATCTTCACTTGGTGTATCTGGTCTTGTAGTTGGTTATCTCAGTGCCAATCAAACTAATTTTACTATTAATGATACAGTGTCATCAACTAATGTTTCAATTAATACAACATCAATTGGATTTGGCAACACTATTTTAACTTCGTCAATCAAAACATTAACTAATGGAACATCTGCACAAGAAATTGATTCGTTTCCAATTGCTACTTATAGATCAGGCAAGTATAATTTTTCTATACTTGATTTGTCCACTAGTGCCAATGCATTTCAATCATCTGAACTTTTAGTTATTCATGCTGGTGATGTATCATATGTAACAGAATATGCTGTGCTTACAACCAATACTTCTGTAGGAACTCTGGGCGTATTTTCGTCTACAACAAATGCGACTCATGTAAGATTGCTATTCACTCCTTCAGTAGCAAATACGAGAGTCAAGGCTTCTAAAACTTTAATTACGGTGTAAAATGGCATCCAAAGCAAATTTAGTAGTAGATCAAGGTTCGACATATTCAATAACCATTAATTTAGATGATGTGAATGGTGATCCTATGGACGTGTCTGGATATACGTCCAGAGCACAAATGAGAAAACATTATACTTCATCAAATGCGGTTACATTTACAACCGCTATTTCTAATGGATCGCTTACAATGTCATTAACATCAACACAAACAGCTAATATAGTTTCTGGAAGATATGTTTATGATGCAGAGTTAATTGATCGTTTTGATAACGTAACTCGAATTGTTGAAGGTATCGTTACTGTAACTCCAGAGGTCACAAGATAATGACCATAACAGCTACAATAGCGAAAAGAAAGCCGACTATTGGAGTTAAGTTAAATAGCAATACAGGATCAATTCAATCAACAACTCCTGTAACTATTCAAACACAAAATGCATCTGGAGCTAGTAATAGACTTGATCGTTTAAATGATGTCAATGCAACTACAGAAACGCATGGGGCAACTTTAGTATATAATGAAGCAAACGATACTTATGAGGTTAAAAAACTTGATTTGAGTAATGTCACAGGCGATTTAGATGGTGGAATTTTCTAAAATTATAAATAATTAAAATCAAATTTATTAAAAAGGACCATACATCAAATGGCAAATAATAAGATTCAAATCAAACGTTCTATTAATAATGCTACAGTTCCTGCACTTTCTGTTGGTGAACTAGCATTTACTGGTAATGGTAATGTATTAGTCATTGGTAAGCCAGATGGAACTGGTAATATTCGTATTGGTGGTGAACAGGTACCCGGTACGCTCACAGCCAACCAAGCCCTTGTAGCCAATGCTACTTCTGGTATTGATAAAGTAATTGTTGCTAACCTTGTACCAACTGCTATTTTTGCTAATGGTGCTTCTGGTACTGCTGGCCAATCACTTACTTCAAATTCGACTGGTGGTGTCTACTGGAATACACCAGCATCTGGTGTTGCTGGTTCAAATAGCCAAGTTCAATTTAATGCCAATGGTGTATTGGCAGGTGACGCTGGGTTCACATATGATGGTGTTACTGATACAGTAACTATTGCAGGTGCAGTTAACGTCGGTGCTAACGTTGTTGTTAACACCACAACAATGTTTATTGGTAATACTACTGCTAATACTGTAAGAAGTTCTGTTCTTGTTCAGGTTGCAAATAGTACAACGACTGCTAACATAACAGCCGCTGGTATTCAAACTTTCACCAACTCAACAGTCAACTCAACGATGACTGCATCGTTAGTACAGGTTTCGAATAGCACTTCGACTGCCAATCTTACTGCTCTTGATCTTAAAATTGGCGCAACTACGGTTGTTAACTCTTCTCAGATCACAGCAACGTTATTCAGTGGTAATATTAGTGGTTCTTATGCTAATATCTCCGGTCAGGTTAATACTGCCACTCTTTATGCAGCAACTTCTGCTAACATTGCTTCTGCCGTTCAAGCAAATGCTACTGGTGTT